>Ga0364886_10069_pt1 | contig 64901 bp, 61 predicted proteins | sample ExccelJu500001D3_4_FD_206926 | JGI IMG/M metagenome (GOLD analysis project Ga0364886, IMG submission 206926) | Enriched cells from Trout Bog Lake Hypolimnion, Wisconsin, USA - BchlTB.July23.5000.01.D3 | ecosystem: Environmental > Aquatic > Freshwater > Lake > Hypolimnion/Profundal zone | place... | reverse complement strand
TGTTGGCTCTTCGCTAACTAAGATACTGCGCTGCAAATGACGAACCTCATTTCCAAGACGCCGTAACATATGCCCAACAGCTAATGACCCTTCGTCAATTTTTCCCCATTGATAAAGGAGATTTAAATTGATGTCTAAAGCATCACCCTGCTGTAAGTTCGACTTAATTAAGGCTTGGCGTACTAAATCTTCAACAATCCTTGCCGCGTAAAATACAATGGCCTCAGTCATATCTTGCTCTCGCAATTTATCAATCTTAGTTAATTGCTCGATTAAAATTGATTGGCCAATGGCAATTTTCTGAATTGACTCCGAGACTCCAAGTAGTCCTATCGACCACTTAGGATTGATTTGCATAAAATTCCCCCTAAACAATCATAGTTTATGAAGGCTTTTTGATGAGAGGTGGGGTTTTAAGTTCATTGGGGGAAATTTGGCAAAGCCGCCATATTTTCTGTAAGGCTGGCTCTTCTTATCTTTAAGAGCTGCCGACTATGAAGCTGATCTTTGACAGTATTGGCCTGAATAAGTCCAATAATTAAGGTGGCGGTGATCCACATTGGCGCTAGTAGCACCCACACCCAAAGAGAAAGCGTCAAAAGATGAATTTTAGCGGCAAAATACATCGCAAAGACAAATCCCCAGAACAAAATAAGAACAGTAAGAGCCTTGATGAGCTCCTTGTTCTTATTCATCTATTTCAAGTTCCGCCGGTGTAGGGATGGTAATACGACTATTCGCGAGCGCTTTAAGCCAACGAGGCATTCTCGAAGAGTCATTGGCCATCAAGAAAATCATGCTATTTCTAGCGACGCCGCGAATGGTTTCTATATAGATAGTGGGCGTTAATTGCCCTTCCACCATGCGACTGCCATAACGGGCACGCATCGAAATTAAAGATCCAGTTGGACAGCTTTCTTTGATTAACGCCGCATCTGGCTGCGCATAATAAAGCACTAAATCGCTATCTGGAAACTCCGTTTGCTGAAGAATAACCCTTAACCATTGGTTTTTTTGTTCCGGAATGGTAATGAGTTCGCACTTGATTACCGCTCCTGCCAAAACCACATAATTCCATTTGCTCAATTTCTTCTCTTGGATATAGCTCATGCGCAATTTTTCATCCAAAAAGGCTTCTGGCGGTAATGGCGGCGATTTGGTGGCGGGTGGAATGCCCCATTTACTGACGATGGGCATCAAAATACTAGATCCATAGCCTTCTTTAGAAAAAGCAAAGATACCGGCGGCCACAGTAATAAAGTCAGCATGTTTTGGTCTTGGCTGGGTGTTAGAAACAATCATCGGCAGCCATTCTTTACCCTTTAAGTCCTGACGCAAATAAAACAGGTTCTCTGGATCGCCCTCTAAAACGATGACATAACCGGTCAAATCAGCATAATTGCGCACACCCCCAACGTAGCCGTGGCGTAAAAGCCCTTCTTGGATACCATAATCGTGGAATTCAGTGCCGGGTCTGGGCAAATACTTACGGTATTCCGCATCAAGACGGCGATGACTCATAAGTACTTGAAATTTGATGGCTGCTTCTTGCACAGTTAGATGTTCAAGCGCGCCTTCTTCTCTCAGTTGCTCATCTTCCATTGCGACCCATGCGCCACCAGGATTTTTAGGCTTTTGAAGAGTAGGGAAGATTCTTACTGGGGAAACTTTTTCAGGGAGTTTATTTCTTTCAATTGAAGCTTTGGATTCCTTAGCTAATTTATTTATCTCCACCTCAAGAGAAGAATTCCAAGCTTGAACAGATTGTGATGATGAAATGAAAAGCTCTAACCTTTTTGAAGGTTGTATATCTTTCATCTTCACTGTAATAACATCTTTATTTTTTGATATTGCTCGCTCGACTTCCTTTGCAACCATTTTTGAATCATTGGAATTGTCGGTTAAAACTACAACCATAGCAAAGCACGCATCGATACCCAGGATAACTTCTTCACCATATTCTTTGCCTCCTGGAATATCCCGAGGGGCAATCCAGCAAGCTAGTCCATTATTTTCAAATAGCGAACAAACTTCATCGGCCATATCCTTATCTTTTGATGAGTGGCTAATAAATATATGCTTCATCGATAATCCTTTAAATCTTTTTTTATCATGATTAAGTTAAGAAGCTGTCAAATCTGAATTAAAGCGTCTGCCAATAGTCTGATTAAATCTTAGTCCACCGCCGCTCGGTTAGGATTGGCGGTCATTTAAGAGAATCAATAAGGATCAATCAAGAATTGTTTTAAAAACTATTACTAACTTATACATGAAAAAATCTTAACCAGCTTGGTTTTATTCCTTTAAAACTAGCAACATGGGAAATTAATTCTTAGCGATAAAGCTCATCAACATCAAATAACGAAATGCCGAGGAAGGGCCCTTAAATTTGCCGGGCACCTCTTTAGGGTTTTTGGTTTTTTTAATTCGGACGTTCTCCCCCTGAAAAATGGGCGTAATGCACAGCCAGGGTGGGGACCAATCTTTTCTGCCAATCGAAGGTTTGATTACTTTAATTTCTGGAGCATCTGGCCCCAATGACTCTTGCCACTGGCTAAGAGATTGTGAGCGTGAGCTCTTAAAATCATAGGATTCAATTCGCAACTCTTCATTCGTAAGCCCCAGTTTTTTGAGCCAGTACAAACAATTAATTGCATCTTGCGGCTCATCCGGATTTTCAAAATGAATACCGCTTAACCTAGGGTGAGCGTTCTGCGCAAAATAACCCAACACGCTTAAAGACAGTTCAGGCTCTTGTTGCATCACATCTTCTAGGTTTGTGAGCAGCTTCTTTAAAGCCTTTTGATCATTCTTACCCGTAGGCTTTACAGGGCAGCCAAGCCACCCTTTTGGAGACCCGTCCTTATCAAGCTGTAGTGGGTCTTCCATAAAACGGTGGCGTGGGGTCTGGCTCTTTGCACTTAATTTAATACTCCGCAAATAGAGCGCATTGTGAATCAACCGATCCACTTTTGGCACATCCTCTTTTCGTTGATTAACTAGCTGATAAGCGCTTTTACTTTGAGTTTGATTTAGGTAAAGGTAACTCCAAATATTCTCGATCCCCGCCACGGTCAAGCTGATGTTGACATTCTGACTCTGGGCTTTAGGGGCCTCCTCTATGGCGATCGGATTTGGTTTATGAATTTCTTGATTGGCTTTTTCCCACAAGTGATTAGCCCATCCATGCATTCCCATGGCGCCTTTATGACGATAGGCTGTCGTGCGATTCCGTCCGGAAGCCTCAATCACTGAGCTCGCATTTGGCGCAATCTCTGGGTCATCCAAATGCCAAGCAAGGCCCAGATCAAAAGTATGAATGTAATGCTCCAAACTCACATCCGGCCCAGAATGCCCTAGCAAGGTCGCAATCGCCCAAAGATCGCGTCGTGTCATGTTGGCATTGCGGTACAGTCTTTCGCGCATCGCAACACACCGCGCCACCTCAGACTCAGAATGGGGCAGTAAGGCATACATGGGATTGGGTTGGCCCATATGACTGGACATCAAGGTGGTATTCATATGACTGGCAAAACTATGGCGCAGGTGGTGAAAGCGAATCGCCCCATCCTTCGTAACTTCACGCATTAAGGCATGCAATTCTTCCAATAATTTATCTTCAGGGATATGGCTTTGATTGCTCGCCTTGCTGGCAAATATATGACCGGAAAAAGGGCCTTTAGCTTCTTGCGTTTTACGATGGGCCAACCACTCTTTTAAGTCGATTAATTCCTCGGGCGTTAAAAGGGCATAAACCGGAATTTTACGGGTCGCACTCGGCGTTTTTAATGTTCGCGAGGAAGTAGGGCGAATCAAAATTTCCGCGGGATGCTCCAGCAATAGATCGACTCGATCAAGCATCAACACTTCACTTCTTCGTAGACCGCACCGATAGGCGATCGTAAACATCAGACGCTTAATCGTTCTACGCTCATTTTGTGCCGGCGTCACAAGTTGCTCAGCCATTAAGTCGACCGGGCCAGGGGATAGCTTCGTTCTAACTAATTGATACTCCGCTTCGGTCACGATATTGGCATCGACCGGCACAAGACCGCCAGGCGGACCTAAGATTTCCCCAGCCTCTCCCGCATCAATCTTTTTTTCTTCCTGCAAAAAGCGTAAGAATTCACGTAACACCCGTACTAGCTTAGTACGCACCCCTTTCGTATTGGCATCCGCCAACACTTCTTCAAACATAGCGCCCCAACCTACCGCGTCCAGATCATCAATCCGATTCATACCCAACAAACCGCCTACGCGCTTACCAACGGAAATAGAATAATCTTTAATCGTTGCTAAAGCCAAGCGCAGCTTTTGATCCTTGGTAGAGGCCATGAGCCACAAGATAAATTGGGCGAATAGTTCTCCCGCCTCCTTGTCCTCAAAGCCAATTGCTTTTTGCTCTAGCAACTGCCTAATGCGCACTTTGACCTGATCACGGTCGGTGCCCTCAAAAGCGGCTCGGATCACGCTTAACCAACGAGGCTCAATTTGGCCCTGATCGATCACATCGCCGGTGATGTCAATCGCTCCTGACAAGTCCCCAGCGTCATCACTGTCTAGACTGCTTTGAGCAAGGGGTTCGGGAGGAACCGTTTCCCCATTGATGCGTTGCCAGACATTAGGCTTTAAGGAATGAGAAACAAAATCGCGCGCCGCATAATTGGCCAACATGATGGGCATCCGCGTGGTGAAATCTAAATGGGTCCCGATAAATAGTTGATAGATGCTAGGGGTCTGCGCAATCGAGTCTGTCGCATGATTGATAAAGCGATCAATGCAATAGTTGAGGGTGGTGCGGCGCTCTTTCACTGGCATATCTTTGTGATAGTGATGATTCACTGCGCACACCACTTGCTCTTGGGTGAGGTCCATCAACAGCACTGCCGTTAAGGGATCGACAAACCATCGCCGAAATTCGGCGTCCTCATGCTGGCGAAAAGCGAGCGAAAACTCGACATACAGCCGCCCGCCCGAAGATTGCAAGATCGGCTCATTGTTGAGAAGCATAAAGATCAGACGATCGAGAAAACTAAAATGCAACAGACCGCCATGCACAATGCTAGAGAGCAGCATGCGCCCCAATGCAATGGCATCTTTGGCCCTAGGATTTTGCAAAATCATTAAGGGCTCACCGTTTTTTCGACGTCGCTTGCCATTCTTTTTGACGCCGCTTGGATCGATAAACTCCTCTGGGACATCGAGAACCTCAGGCATTTGCCAAGTAAATTCCTTGTGCTGGGATAACAAGTCTCGCATTTGAGGCGCTATCGACAATAGCGGCATGCGCTCCTTCCGAAAAGGGCTGGGTTCCCGTTTTTCAATATGAGCCAGTGGAGGAGGGCATAAGGTAAAAATACCCAAAGCATTACCTGCATCAACCACCTTACCCAATACCTGCACCGCATTGATCCCGCTTTCCATCGGCGTAATCTTGCTTAGGAGAAAAGCCGTCACCGGCTTAAAGCTTGCCCCCAGGCCGCCAATATCTACTGGCTCACCAATCAGAAATTGCGACAGCACGCAATCCTTCCTAGCAATTAAACGAGACCTTAAAACCTCAATAATCTCTTTTTGCTTTGTGGAAAGCTGAGGCTCTATATCCACCCAAATTTTTTGGAGCTCGTCTGGAGAAAGGCGGATTAAATCACTCATGGAACTACCGAACTAAGGGGCTTTGGATGACAGCCTGCAAACCAATATCAGCATGCAATTTTTGCATCGCCTCTTTTAAAATATGGATGTACTGGCCAAAATTAAAACTGGAATATTGCCCATGCGGTGCCTCCCCAATAATCCAGTGGCCCATGCAGGCATCTACCACTTCGGGCAAGCACCCTCTTTCAATCAGCTCGGTACGCAAGAAGCGGCGATGCGTATTAGCCTTCACATTGAGATAGCCCTTCAGAAGCCTTTCAATTTCCTTAGGCCTTGCTTCAACCGGCTCACCGTCTTGATCCAAGAAAAAACAAGGATATTCAAGAATGCGTTTGCGGCGCGGTGTGGTCCAGCACTCTCGCACCCTTTGTAAGTGCTTTTCATAAAGCTGCATCTGCAAAATGAGCTTTTCTGGCAACCAGACCAAACGTGACTTGTGGTGGGTTCCATCATCTTTATCGGTTAAGGCCGCCAAACCCCTTTGAATATCAATGTACTTTAGATCTAGATAGGGGGTTTTAATAGCCCGGCAGGTTGTTGAGTACGCAAAATACTGCAAGACATAAAGCGTATATAGATTATGAAATCGGATATACCCTGCGAGATCTGCATATTTTGAAGCCGACTTGATATCGGCGACCAGACTAGTGAAGAGCTCTTTAACTGCGCTAACCGTGGGGCACATGCGCGCACCTACCGCTAATGACTTTGCCCCAGCTCTTGGCATCCACAATGTTGCGAGTGGCTCAGATATATGGGCAGCTGCTTTAGCAACCGCGGCCATCTCCATGAGCACTTTTTCATAAGCGGCCTGCAAATGCTCAACCGATGCGCTGGTGTAATAAATACGCACCTTCGCCAAATGGTTTACGCGCCCTGTGGCGCAACTTGCCATCGTCGGATCGCCATAGTGCAAGGCCATGCTTTCCCAAATGGAAGTGGCGACCCGCTGTGGATTGACCCGGCCATCAGGGTAGTGATGCTTAAACCATTGATCGACGCAATCCAACAATGCCTTGGAATGGGTTTCAAAGAGTCGGATCGTTTTCTGATTCGCGCCCCGAATCCCCAAGACATTCTGAAAATAGGGCGACATCCAAGTCCAGCACGGCAAGTGAAAATAGTTTGTTAGCTCACGTACTTGACTTTGGGTAACCTCCAAAATTGACCGATAGGGCGGAGAGAATGCCGGAATGGCCCAGCAGTATTTATCGCCTTCACAATAAATGCCAACTTCGTCCAGTGAGTCAGGCACTACCCCAAAGTGCACCTTGATATTGACGGCCTCTTTAGCGGGGGCGCCAACCCACAGCATGGTGTAAATCAGAAGAATTGTTTCTGCACGCAACTGGTCGTCTTTATTAAATGGTATTTTTTTCTTAAGCACTCCCATCTGGTCACGTAAGCACATGCGCAGCTGCGCCATTTCTTCCACGGCCAATCCTAGGTAATCCCAAGGCAACTTTTGATTGGACTTTTCAAGATGTCGGTTTTTGGCTTTAGCAATCCGGGCTAGGGTGCCCAGCCCTTTTTTAGTATCTTTGCACTCTAGATCGCTAAGTACGATGTATTCATCCGAATCATCTTCATCTGGTGATAAATCGCTATCGAGTAATGCTTTGCGCTCACGATGCGTGCCTGTTCTCGTGGTCACGATATCAATCTCGCCCCACTGATCGGCGGGATCATGACCTTCATCAAACCGGATAGAGTCGCCCAAATGAATGCGGCTTGTGAAAATACTTCCACCTACCCACTTCCCGCCGCCCCCGCTACCACCGCCGGCACCTTCACCTCTTTCGACCCAATCTTTTACACCGTAGGCCTTATCCAAAAATCCAATTAATGCTTCTCGCTCATCTTGCAAAGATTTATCTTTGTTAGTTGATAAGGCCTCCAGCACAAATGTAAAGCGCTCTGGAGCTACCGCCAGATCGAGCGCGCCCAACTCTTGATTGATTCTCTCTTTTTGCTCTTCCCTTTGTTGATCTTTGCCATCAACTTGTTTTTCTTCCGCATAGTGACGCACTGCGCGAGCGGCTACCTCGATACCATTTGGCAACGCTTTCCAGGGGCGCTCGATGGATGCCTCGTAGGCTAACACTCCACTGGACTCATCCCTTAAGGCATAAGAATGTGCAATTAAAAATTGACCTATTAATAAGGCAAATTTATCAGCGTTTTGTTTTGGAAATATTTCACAGAAAACTGCATAAAACGGATAGTCGGATAGGGTGCTTCCTAATAAGGGATTCCTGCCAGTGGTATTCGTTTTTTTCCCAAAATGCGAACCAATTTCTTCGATGAGCCTGGCCTCGTTATTAATAACCCAATCTAAAAGTGGTCGCCAATCAATGATGCCCAACTCGGTTAAGTCTTTGTGCCAGGTCTCGGGGGCTAGGTCTAACATTCGCCGAATAGCTCTAAAGGCTGATGGCAATGCCTCCAAGTGATCATGGGCAAGAATCTGAAAAAGAATGTCTCTTAGTAAACCAACATCTTGGTCTTGCTCCTTAGCCAGCCTTAGCAAAATCCTATGGCTCGGGCTTTCTTTTGGCGCTATTGGTCCAAACTCTGGCAAATCCTGCTTAGACCTTTTCAAGGAGACTCGCCCAAAGGATTGGTGAGATCTGGGACTATATTTTTCTCTACAATGGTGAGGCCTGGCTGGGGCAATGATTTAACCGTGCGCTTATCAACACCATAGACATCTGCCACCCATTTTTCAGCTTTGCTTTCGCTGACTTTCAGTAATTTTGCATCTGCAGCATTTTTAGCCAACCTGCCAGCAATGCGCACATCACTTACGCTAATCCCATTAATAACTGTTCCGAGTATCAATTCTTCCACTGCTCTTTTTTGCAAGGTTACCGGCTGAACTGTTTTAGCTAATATACAAATTAGCTCCGCCTCCTTGCGCAGTCTTTTTTTGGCCAACTGGAATAATTTGATGCCGCCAACACAGCACCAAACTTTTTCATTTTTCTGAATACTGATGGGATAAACCTCTAAAAGTCTAAGCAATGCCTCTTGTGACAACACCTCGTTTGACACCTCACGGAGAGGCGCCAAGTCTTTAATTAATAACTCAATCGCAGGATGAATCTCCTCAATCTGCCCTATGGTTAGCCTTATGAGTCGAGGCAATTGATCTTCTTCCAAAAAATATTTTTGGACTGATTTCGCTGTTTTTGGGGCTTTTTTCACTATAGGCTAGTACTCAAGCTAACAATTATGTAATTTTCTAATGTTGCAATAATATTTAAAATATTGACTCGTAAACGTTCTTAATAGTGTATATTCTATACTACAGTTTCAATATTTAATTGTTTAAAGCCTTAATTTATAAGGTTTATTTCAGTAATTATCATTTAACACCAAATTACATATTGTTGGTGTCGAGGACTCCGAAGCGGGTCGCAGGTTCGATTCCTGCCGGGCGCACCAATTTTAGGATGGTTTTTGACCTACATCATGCATAAAATTTCGGAAAAGGCTATTATTTGCACCTAACTTATGATTACTATCATGTCAAACCATTCAAATCCGCCCCTCTCTGAGCCGTCCATTACAAATCCACTGGCTCCAAGCCTGCCTTTACCTCATCGGAAGATCATCCGTAGCTGGTTGATCCCAATGGCACAGGGCGAAACTGGAAAAGCAATCATGTTGTTAATGATTGATGCCGCTTTGTGGCTCGGCTGTATAGCTGGTACAGTTTTTATAGAGAATGTATTAATCAAAATACTATTTGGCTTAGTTGCTGGATTTGTTACTGGCCGTATTTTCATTTTAGGTCACGATGCCTGCCACCAGAGCTTTACGCCTAACCGCGAACTTAATAAGATATTGGGCCGCATCGCTTTTTTACCATCCTTGACCCCTTATAGTTTATGGGATGTGGGCCATAACGTCGTACACCATGGTCAAACGAATTTGAAAGGGTTTGATTTTGTCTGGGCGCCCTTATCAAAACCAGAATTTGATGCTTTATCTCCTTGGCGCAAGGCCCTGGAGCGTCTCTACCGTAGCGGCTGGGGTCCTGTTTTCTACTATTTAATTGAAATCTGGTGGAGACGCGAGTACTTTCCGAACGCCAAAAATAAACCTGGTAATCGACCAATCTTTCTCAAAGACAACTTGTTAGTAACGGGTTTTGCCATCATTTGGATTGGCTGCTTGATTGCTGGTGCACTGGCTACAGGTCAATCGGTTTGGCTTGGGTTAATCACTGGCTTTGCTGTCCCATTCTTATTCTGGAACGGTATGATTGGTTTTGTGGTTTATGTTCACCATACCCATACCTCAGTATCCTGGTATGACAAGAAGGCAGAATGGTTGCGTGCCCAGCCCTTTGTTTCTACCACCGTGCATCTAACGTTTGGGTGGATCTGGGGTGCTTTAGTACATCACATCATGGAGCATACTGCCCACCACGTTGATATGAGTGTTCCTCTATATCGCCTGAAAGAGGCTCAAGACACTCTCGAAACTATCCTTCCAGACAGAATTTTTGTGCAAAAGTTCTCGTGGGCTTGGTATTTCGATACCGCTCGTAAGTGCAAGCTTTACGACTTTGAAAACAAAGCTTGGCTGGATTTTGATGGGAATAAAACGGCAGATTCAGTGCGGGTTGTGCTTAGCCCAGCCCCAGCGGGACAAAACGGGTAAAATAGATCCTCTGTTTAAGATTTGGATTACCCGGATTGCCCATGACTACCTCGACTCCAGCCGCCCCCCAAGATACTTCTCAAAGCCTTAAATTTTGCTCTTCTTGCAGTCGTGAAAAGCGTTTGGAAGGGGGAACATGGATTCCGACGAGTAATCGCAAGCAGCGCTGGATTTGCGCTAGTTGTCTATTTAACCGTACACACCGTACAGGTTCAGCTAAAACCTAAATCCGTTATTCGCCTCATAGCTCTACAAGCCCCTTAATCCCCAACATAGGGGTTCGTTTGACGTTCTTTACCAAATGTAGACATAGGGCCATGACCAGGCACAAACTGCACATCGTCTCCGAGAGGCCATAACTTTGTCTTAATGGCATTGATGAGGTCTGCATGATTGCCCCGAGGAAAATCCGTTCTACCAATAGATCCTGCAAATAGAACGTCTCCCACCAAAGCCAACCTATCTTCTTTATCGAAAAATACTACATGCCCAGGGGTGTGACCGGGGCAATGAAGCACCTCTAAGTCAACGTTACCAACCTGGACATGATCCCCGTCCTCAAGCCAGCGAGTAGGGACAAACGCCTTTGCATGACCAAAGCCAAATCGAGCCGTTTGTTCTGGTAATTGATCCAACCAAAACTGCTCATCAATTTGCGGCCCTTCGATAGGAACATTTAGCAGATCAGATAAATCCTTAGCAGCCGCGCAATGATCAAGATGACCGTGTGTCAGCAAGATTTTTTTTACTGTGCCACCAAGTTGTTTCACACTATCTAATATCTTATCAATATCACCGCCAGGGTCTACAACAGCAGCATCGCCAGTGTCTTGGCAGACCAAAATAGAGCAATTTTGCTCAAAGGGCGTGACAGGGACAATTCCTAGTTTGATCGGCATATAGAAAATTCTTAAATAGGTAAGCGACTAGTTTATGGCAGAGAAGCTAGAATATATCTCATAGGATAAATAATGAATACTCACGAATCTTTTAAATTTGCACAAACACATGAGTGGGCCTCTGAAGAGGAGGATGGACTTATTTGGGTTGGCATTAGCAATCACGCACAAGAGTCGCTGGGCGATGTCATGTTTTTTCAGGCCCCAGTATTAGGGCAAGCGGTACATCAAGGTGAAGTTATCGCCGCAATCGAATCTGTAAAAGCTGCTAGCGATATTCACGCCCCTATTGGTGGTGAAATTATCGCTTTGAATGAAACTCTAAATGCAAGTCCTGAAATTATTAACGAAAATCCTTATGGAACCTGGCTTTTTAAGATTAAACCTACATCTAATGAGACCCTTCATATCGACCTTGATAGATTGATGAGCCTAGAGCAATACGATTCGAGCGCTGGCGGTTAAAAAGTGTTTAGATAGCAATGGGATCTCGCTCAATTAACCAACGAATGCGCGAGGCTTTGCTAATTCGACCTTGTGAATCTTGACGCAGTTGTTGATCAACCGCCTCTAGCGCCTCTTGCAATAACTTGCGGTTGACCGATTCAATGACAAGTTGAGCCCGCTCAGAGCCGGCTACTCTCATAACCGTCTTGGGTACTGGGTCATAGACTTTCAGCTCTTTAGTAATTACGCCTTTAATCTTTAAACTACTCTTGAGTTCAGTTAAAAATTGAATTGCCTTATCTAAGTTTTTTGCCTCTGCATGTACTAAGGCTTGGTAAGAGAAGGGGGGTAATTTAGCCTCCTCCCTTTCATTGGCTGTATATGCTAAAAATCCATCCACATCATGGCGCAATAAATACTGATAGACGGCGGCTTCTGGATACTGCGTTTCAATATAGATATCCCCTCCATTCTGGCCACTTACTTCAGCTCTACCTGCGCGACCAGCAACCTGAACCAGCTGGGCAAATAACCTTTCAGCCGCTCGAAAATCTGCTGAGTACAGTCGTCCATCTGCATCAAGTACAGCAACCAAGCCGATATTTTGATAGTCATGCCCTTTAGCAATCATTTGCGTACCCACAACAATATCCACATTGCCATCATGTATCTTTTGAAAGAGCGCCTCGGCTCCCTTGTTTTTTTTACTTGAATCAGTGTCGACCCTGAGCACTCTTGCCTCCGGCCACATTTCCTCAATTGCATCTTCGAGCTTTTGGGTGCCGTGACCCAAAGTTTTTAAGTCTGCATTTCCGCATTCTGGACAAAAATTTGGAATAGGCTTAACTAAGCCGCAATGATGGCAACTAAGAATAGATCTCTTACCCAATGCTCCCGCCTTATGCAGAACCATATACGCTGAGCAATGTGTGCATTTAGATAGCCAATTACAAGCGCTACAACTTAATACTGGTGCATATCCCCGCCTGTTAATCAAAATCAGGCATTGCTTTTTTGCAGCTAGATTTTTACTAATGGCATGAGCAAGTGTTTTACTAACCAGACTTTTTTGTTTGCTAGCCCCGACATCCCCAGGGCTAAATTGGTTTTGTGGATCTCGTGTGTTAATTAAATGCACCTGTGGAAGCCTTGCACCTTGCGCGCGCTGGTCAAGTCGAACATACTCGTAACGACCAGACTTAGCGGCCAACCATGTCTCCAACGATGGTGTTGCAGATGAAAGCAAGATTGGTATTGACTGATCGTGTGCACGCCATATTGCTAAGTCTCTAGCCGAGTACCTCGTACCCTCCTGCTGCTTATAGGAAGAGTCATGCTCCTCATCAACTACCACCGCCCTTAAGTTTGGCATTGGTGTTAATGCTGCTAAACGCGTTCCTAAAATAATCTGCGCCTTTCCTGTCATTGCCTCATACCAGGCTATACCTCTTTTCTTTTCAGAAACACCGCTATGTAAAACTGCCATCACCTTATCCGGGAAGTAGGCTTTAATTCTCCTTTCCAGCTGTGGTGTTAAATTAATTTCTGGCACTAGCAATAAAATTTGTGCGCTCGGATCTACCAGGATACTTGAAAGCCAATTTAAAAAAACAGCTGTTTTCCCGCTACCTGTTTGACCTTGCAACAAAATAACCCTAAAACATTTTTTATTTGCTGCCTCATTCATTAATACTTTTAATGCGTTTTTTTGATCTGGGTTGAGCTGATCTTCGCTGATAAATCCGTCCCCGACGATCTGAGGTTTATTTTTTTTATTCTCAAGAACAGCCAATTTGTTGGGGATCTTTTCCCATTCACCTGTCTTTTTCCACATTTGCGGGATGCTCGGTAATATTGTTTCACCCAGTGAATGAATGTAATACTGGCTTGCAAAATTCATCAGTCGCAACAAAGCTGGGTCTAGGGCGGGAAGGGGTGCCAGTTGCCTTACTTGCTTTAATTTATCGATTTCATAATCGGAGTGAGCGCTAACTTTTATAACCAGTCCAATTGAAATCGCGCGCCCAAACGGTACCTCAACTAAGTGGCCAATCTCTGGTAATGCTCCTAATTTTTCCGCATCCCATAAATAATCAAAACCCTGCGACAAGGGCTTATCTAGCACCACTTGAACTACTATGGGTTTAGGGCTCAATTGTTTCTGTGCCTGCATTTGCTTGTGGATAAGTCTGTGGATATCATTCTAAAATTTCTATTTCTCAAGCTCTTTTATTAGATAGATAATTTAACTTGAATAAATGAATATTACTATTTATTTATTAAAATCAATAAGTTGCATTGGTTACTAAAGGTGAATGTTTATCTTTCCCTCGAATCTTGCTGTATTTTGGTTTATGCACCAAGCTGTGCATAACTTTTTACTTATTTTTTGCTAAGTTAGCAATTACTTGGGATTATTGCTTTACCCTGAGGGCTTTTGACTGAGAAATAACAGTCTCGGCTAAAGTGCTCACGCTCTGGGGGGGGGTATATTGATTAATGCCATGGCCCAGATTAAAGATATGTCCATCTAGGGGGTGAAGCCCCGCCTTTAATGCTGGTGCCTGTGCTAAATCCTCGAGCAAGGAATTTGCAGCTTCAGTAATTTGTTTGGGTTCCGAAAACAGTATTAATGGGTCTAGGTTACCCTGTAACGCTAAAGGTTTGTTAATTTCAAGCAATTGTTTACGGGCTCGACTTAAGGACATAGTCCAATCTATCGCAATAACATCTGCACCAATTTGTGCCATGTCATTCAACCAGATTCCACCGCCTTTGGTGAATACTATAATTGGTATTTTTCTACCCTCATGCTCTCGCGGCAATAAGGTTATCACTTTTTGCATAGCTGCCAAAGACATGCGTTGGTACCAACCGTCAGGAAGTAAGCCTCCCCAGGTATCAAAAATCATCAATGCCTGAGCGCCAGCCTTGACCTGCTCGATTAAGTAGTTAGCTATAGATTGAACGTTAATTTCCAAAATATGGTCTAGCAGATCTGGTCGACTGAACATCATAGTTTTGGCATGACGGAAATCGTCAGATCCAGATCCATCAATCATGTAACAGGCCAACGTCCATGGACTTCCTGAAAACCCTATTAATGGGACTCGTTGCTTACCATCCTGTATTAATGCTTTCCGTATTTCTGACACAGCATCAAAAACATATTGGAGCTGATCCATATCAGCAACACGTAGTTTTTTTACAGCCTCTTCAGTTCGAAGCGGGTTATCAAAACTAGGCCCTTCACCTGCTGTAAATTTCAGCCCGAGGCCCATTGCATCGGGAATAGTCAAGATATCCGAAAAAAGAATGGCAGCATCAAGTGGGTAACGATCCAAAGGCTGGAGCGTTACTTCAGTTGCATATGCAGGATTTTTTGCAAGTCCCAGGAAACTACCCGCTCTAGAGCGAGTAGCGTTGTATTCTGGAAGATATCGGCCAGCTTGTCGCATGAGCCAAAGCGGCGTTTGATCAACTGCCTCACCCAAGCAGGCTTTTAAAAACCGATCATTTAGCAACAAGGATAACCAGCTTTACTTCTTACGACGAAAACGAGCAATCGCCGCTAATTGCGCAGCTGCCATAACAAACTCAGACTGAGCCAAAGCCAAATCAAAATCAGTGCCGCGATTTTGCATTGCTTCTTCAGCGCGCTTCTTAGCTTCCAAAGCTTTAGCCTCATCAAGATCATGGCCACGGATCGCGGTATCTGCTAGGACCGTTACATGATCGGGTTGAATTTCTAAATATCCGCCAGCAACGAATACAAACTCTTCGTCGCCATCAGCCTTTTCAATACGAACAGATCCTGGACGAATACGTGTAATCAAAGGAGTGTGGCCATGCAAAATACCGAGCTCGCCAGTTTCACCGGGAAGCGCCACGAAATTGGCTTCCCCGCTAAAAATAGATTGCTCGGCACTTACTACATCGACGCGTATGGTTGACATAATTTCCTTAGATGAGTTCGATTAAAGCTTCTTAGCTTTCTCGATGGCTTCATCAATTGAACCCACCATATAGAACGCTTGCTCTGGCAAGTGATCCAATTCACCGCTACAAATCATCTTGAAGCCGCGGATGGTTTCTTTTAATGGTACATATTTTCCTGGAGAACCAGTAAATACTTCAGCAACGTGGAATGGCTGAGATAAGAAACGTTGAATTTTACGAGCGCGTGATACGGCCAACTTATCCTCTGGTGATAGTTCATCCATACCCAAAATCGCAATAATGTCACGCAGCTCTTTATAACGCTGTAACGTCATTTGAACTTCACGGGCAACTTCATAATGCTCTTGTCCAACCACTTGTGGATCAAGTTGGCGGCTGGTTGAATCTAACGGATCTACCGCTGGATAGATACCCAAGGCGGCGATGTCGCGTGACAAAACAACGGTTGAATCTAAGTGCAAGAATGTTGTTGCGGGTGATGGATCGGTCAAGTCATCCGCAGGAACATAAACGGCCTGAATAGAGGTAACAGAACCTGTCTTAGTTGAAGTAATGCGCTCTTGCAATTTACCCATCTCTTCAGCTAAAGTAGGCTGATAACCAACAGCCGAAGGCATACGACCAAGCAAAGCAGATACCTCGGTACCAGCGAGGGTGTAGCGATAAATATTGTCAACGAAGAACAAAATATCGCGGCCTTCGTCACGGAATGCTTCGGCCATGGTCAAACCAGTCAACGCAACGCGTAAACGGTTTCCAGGAGGCTCGTTCATCTGACCAAAAACCATTGCTACTTTATCGATAACATTAGATTCTTTCATCTCGTGGTAGAAGTCGTTGCCTTCACGAGTACGTTCGCCAACACCGGCAAACACAGATAAACCGGAATGTTGTTTAGCAATATTGTTAATCAACTCCATCATGTTCACGGTTTTACCAACACCTGCACCGCCGAACAATCCTACCTTACCGCCTTTAGCAAACGGACAAACTAAGTCAATAACCTTAATCCCGGTTTCAAGCAAGTCAACGGAAGGTGAGAGCTCATCAAACTTTGGTGCTGGCTGGTGAATGGCACGTCGCTCCTCAGTTGCGATTGGCCCTGCATCGTCAATTGGACGACCCAAAACGTCCATGATGCGACCAAGTGTTGCAGGCCCGACTGGAACAGAAATAGGTTTGCCTGTTGACTTCACTTCCATGCCGCGACGCAAGCCATCGCTTGCACCCATAGCAATAGCGCGCACTACGCCGTCACCAATTTGCTGCTGAACTTCAAAGGTCAAGCCTTTTTCAGCAAATGATTTTTCACCACTATCAACCAATGTCAATGCATCATAAATGCTTGGCATATTGTCGCGTGGGAACTGGATGTCCACCACTGGACCGATACATTGCACGATATTTCCGTTACTCATCGCATTTCTCCGATTTAATTCCTGAATTCTTTCGTAATCCTAAACGCTGACCGCTTAAACCGCAGCCGCTCCACCAACAATTTCCGACAGCTCTTTAGTAATTGCAGCTTGTCGTGTTTTGTTGTACTCCAATTGCAATTCGCCAATTACGTTCTTTGCATTATCTGAAGCGGCCTTCATCGAGACCATCCTCGCAGATTGCTCTGAAGCCATATTTTCAGCGACTGCTTGATAAATCATTGCTTCTACGTAGCGCTTGAGCAGGCCATTCAAAATAGATTCTGCATCTGGCTCGTAAATATAATCCCAAGAGTGTCCTGATTTCTCTTCAGAGCCTAATATTGCTGGCTCTAAAGGCAAAAGCTTTTCAATTACAGCCTCTTGTTTCATAGCATTTACAAAGCGGTTATATGCCAAATAAACTGCATCAATTTCGCCGCGCTCAAACGCTTCTAACTGGGCTGTAATTGCACCTATTAACACATCCATATGTGGCGTATCGCCAATATGAGTAGTCTGAGATATTAATTTAGCTTTTGAGCGATTTAAAAACTGCAACCCTTTTGAACCAATAGCCGTATATTCAATACCAACTTGAGTTGCACTCATATCGCGCACTTGATTTGTAACTAGGCGCAAAACGTTGGTGTTTAAGCCGCCACACAAACCTTTGTCGGTTGTAACCAAGATAGTGCCAATTTTCTTAACTTCGCGTGTCGCCATGTAAGCAGGGCGAAACTCTGGGTTGGCTTTCGACAGATTGGCAACAATTTCACGAATTTTTTCAGAATAGGGGCGAGCATTACGCATGCGCTCCTGGGCGCGGCGCATTTTTGATGCAGCGACCATTTCCATTGCCTTCGTGATCTTGCGCGTATTTTGCACGCTCTTGATCTTGGATCGTATCTCTTTTGTGCTTGCCATGATTTATGTGTGCCCTCTTAAAAAGAGGCCGAACGCTTGTAATCCTCAATGGCAGTGCGTAGAGCGACTTCATCATCCTTGCTTAAATCCTTGGTCTCTTCAATACGAGCAACTAAGTCTGCGTATTTAGACTTCAAGTGATCCTGTAAGCCTTTTTCAAAAGGCAATACAAACTTCACTTCAATATCGTCAAAGTAACCGTTGTTCATCGCATAAAGTGAAACTGCCATCTCCCAAACCTGCAAAGGCTTGTATTGGGCTTGCTTACACAATTCAGTAACTCGACGACCACGCTCGAGCTGTTTACGTGTCGCGTCATCAAGGTCAGATGCAAACTGTGCAAATGCAGCTAATTCACGATACTGAGCTAAGTCGGTACGAATGCCGCCTGATAATTTCTTAATCACTTTAGTTTGAGCTGCACCGCCAACGCGGGAAACTGAAATACCAGCGTTAATAGCAGGGCGTACGCCAGCATTAAACAAGTCTGTTTCCAAGAAAATCTGGCCATCGGTAATCGAAATCACATTGGTTGGAACGAATGCAGAAACGTCTCCAGCCTGAGTTTCAATGATTGGTAACGCTGTCAAAGAACCCGTCTTGCCTTTCACTGACCCATTGGTAAATTTCTCAACATACTCAGCATTTACACGTGCGGCGCGCTCAAGCAAGCGTGAGTGAAGATAGAATACGTCGCCAGGGTAAGCTTCGCGCCCTGGTGGGCGGCGCAAGAGCAAAGAAATCTGACGGTATGCGACAGCTTGTTTTGTTAAATCGTCGTAAACAATCAAGGCATCCTCACCGCGATCTCGGAAGTATTCTCCCATTGTGCAGCCTGCATATGCCGATAGGTATTGCATTGCAGCTGACTCAGAAGCACTTGCTGCTACAACTACCGTGTACTCCATCGCACCCAATTCGCTAAGCTTTCGAACTACGTTTGCAATGGTAGATGCTTTTTGACCAATCGCAACATAAACGCAAAATACGCCTTTACCTTTTTGATTAATGATTGCATCAACTGCAACTGCTGTCTTACCAGTTTGGCGGTCGCCAATAATTAACTCGCGCTGACCGCGGCCAATAGGAACCATGGCATCAATCGCCTTTAAGCCCGTTTGCACTGGCTGACTAACAGATTGTCGTGCGATAACGCCTGGCGCTACCTTTTCAATAAAATCGGTTAATTTAGTATTGATTGGCCCCTTGCCATCAATTGGCTGACCAAGCGCATTAACAACGCGACCGAGCAACTCTGGGCCAACAGGAACTTCCAGAATGCGGCCAGTACATTTAACTGGGTCGCCTTCTTTAATGTGCGTATATTCGCCGAGCACAACAGCCCCAACTGAATCACGCTCAAGGTTTAAAGCTAGACCGATGGTGTTGTTAGGAAACTCCAACATTTCGCCCTGCATAACACCAGACAGGCCGTGCACGCGGCAAATACCGTCGGTCACTGAAATAACAGTGCCTTCGTTGCGAAGCTGGGAATCTACGCCCATTTCGCTAATTCGGCTTTTGATCAGCTCGCTGATCTCGGAAGGGTTGAGTTGCATTACTTACTCCTGGGTCTTATTTCGTATGTTCTTAATAGGGATAACTTATGCGCCAAGACTTGCTTGCATTTGAGCTAACCGTGCCTTAACCGAACTATCCAATACCTCATCTCCAACTTGAATGCGAACACCGCCAATCAACGCCGAATCAATCTGAATAGTTGGGCGCAGTTCTTTACCCCCAAAACGCTTTTTCAAACTTGACAACAATTCTTTGAGCGCACTACCTTCAATTGGAAATGCGCTTGTAATAATCACTTCTGCCGCATCTTCGCTTTTATTCTTCATTGCCTCAAATTGACGTGCAATTTCGGGTATGGCTGCCAAGCGATGATTGTGATTCACAAGACTTAAAAAACTTGAAATCTTGCCGTCTAGCTTAGACGTAACCATGCCAGAAAGTAGCTTGCTCAGATCATCCGCAGAAACTTTTGGATTATTTGATAAAACAGCAATTTCTGGCATAGCTGAAAGTTGAGCAAGTTCGCTTAACTGCTCTAAAAAGGCGGGGAGCTCGGCAGGCATGGCACTTTGAAAAAGTGCTTCAGCATAGGGGCGCGCAATTGTGGCTAATTCAGCCATATCAGAGCTCTGCCTTTAATTGATCAAGTAATGTGCTGTGAGTTTTTGCATCAACTTCTCTGCGCAAAATTTGCTCAGCACCCTTCACAGCCAACACGGCAACCTCTGCGCGCAATACTTCGCGTGCACGTGATACCTGTTGATCTGCATCTTGTTTGGCTTGAGAAATAATGCGAGCGGCTTCCGCCTCTGCATTTGATCGAATTTCTTCAGCCGACATTTGGGCGCGCTTTTCAGCCTCAGCAACACGCTGAATGCCTTCTTGACGGGCTTTAGATAATTCCAACTCTGCCTCGTTATTTGCGAGAGCTAATTCTTCTTTTCCGCGCTGGGCCGCAGCCAAGCCATCGGCAATTTTAGTTGAGCGCTCATCTAGTGCCTTAACAAGCGGTGGCCACACAAATCGTGCGACAACCCACCATAAGACAAAGAAAACGATCATTTGCGCGAATAGGGTCGCGTTCAGATTCACGATATTCCTTTCAGTATTGTTGTGAACGGTTGGATGACCATACAGTCATCCACGCCAAAACAATTACTTAATAACAGCGAGCAGTGGGTTTGCAAAAGCAAACAACATTGCAACACCAACGCCGATTAAGAATGCAGCATCAATCAAGCCGGCCAAAAGAAACATTTTGGTTTGCAATTCATTAATCAATTCGGGTTGACGGGCAGCGCCCTCAATGAATTTTCCGCCCATTAGGCCAATGCCCAAACAGGCTCCTAAAGCGCCAAGGCCGATGATAAGGCCAATACCAATAGCGGTTAGTCCTTGAATGTTAGCTAAGAATGCTTGCATGTTTACTCCTAAGTATTAAAGATGAAGTTAAAAATAAAAAAATTAATGATGACTATGGGCTTGGCCGATGTAAACCAAAGTCAACATCATAAAAATAAAAGCTTGCAACAAAATGACCAAAATATGAAAAATTGCCCAGGCTGATCCAGCAATGACATTGCCTACAAAGCCAAGCATGTAAAGATCAAAATTAAAGGTCCACATACTTCCCAAAAGGGCAATGAGTAAAAAGATTAATTCGCCTGCATACATGTTTCCAAAAAGCCGCATACCCAATGAAACACCTTTAGCAATGTATTCAATGATGTTCAAAATAAGGTTGAATGGCGCAAGATACCACTTTGCACCAAATGGGGCGGAAATCAACTCGTGCAAAAAGCCGCCGATGCCCTTCACTTTGATGCTGTAGAAGAACACTAACAAGAGAATCGAGAAAGACAAGCCAAAAGTAGCGTTCAAATCGGTTGTGGGCACTATCTTATGATGTGGAACATGCACTCCAAAACTACCAACAAATTGGTTTACGCCAAAAATCCAATCTACAGGCACTAAATCCAGAGTATTTAGAAGGATGATCCAGCAAAAAACAAAGAGGGCTAAAGGGGCAATAAAAGTACGATTGCCATGGACAATACTCTTGGTTTGGTTGTCCACCATCTCAACAAGCATCTCCACTAGACATTGAAAGCGCCCAGGAACTCCAGGGGATGCTCTGCGTGCCGCAATTACCAAAAGAAACACAGTGATCAACCCCATTAAAGAGGTCCAAAAAATAGTGTCTAAATTAATGATGCTGAAGTCAATGACCGAGGTTTGCGCTCCGCCAACGTTATTTAGGTTTTGCAGGTGTTCCGCAATATAAGCGGTAGGTGTAAGCGGTTCGCTAGCCACATGATGGGCTATCTCTGCTGCTCCGTTGACTTCGCTAGACATCTCTCAACAAATCCTTATTTATTAACTGCCTGTTACTTCCAAAACCACACCAATAAATAACATTTCAGCGTAGCAAAATAGGTAACAAGCAAAAGTATCCATTTTAAATCAGGCTGCTTTAGGGCAAAGCCAATAAACAAGAGGACAGTTGCAAGAATTTTTATAAATTCACCAGAAACCACCGCTGTTAAATAGCCGCCGGGACTTGATTTAGTACTCTTTTTTGCAGCCTCTAATCGCATCAAAAACAATGCTGCAGGCAAAAATCCAATCAAGCCACCAACAAAAGCAGAGTAAGTATAGACGAGTCTATTGCCCTGACCAGCAAAAATATAACAAGAACCAGCAATTATCAGGGTAATCACTATCTGCGCAAAAACTATAAGCCAACTATTAACGGATAAAAACTGTCTTGGTTTTGCGCTACGCAAATCATCCATTTCCGTTTTGTTATAGACCCGATAGGCCTCCTCAGAAGACTCCTCCCAATTATTTATTTTGGGCATTGGATTTGGGTCTATTTTCAATAGTTAAAAATTTTATGTTTGCTGTATTAAATATCAAGAGTCATTCTCAACGCCCAACTTTTTCAACAAGGAATCGAGCTCATCAAATTGGCTAAAACGGATTCTTAACTCGCCGCCTTTACCCTTAAACTTAAATTCTGTATTTAGGCCGATTAAATCAGCGATTTCTTGCGTCAATCGCCGCATATCTGGGTCGTTGTACGCGGCTAAAGAGGGGGCTTTAATTTTGGATTTTTTATCTCCAATTTGACCTCCAACCAGCACTAAGGCTGCCACCATTCTTTCGGCCTCCCGAACTGATAGGCCTTGCGCTGCAATTCTTTGCGCCAAAGCTACTTGACTTGCGCCAGGTAACGGAATAAGTGCTCGGGCGTGGCCCATATCAATATCGCCCGCTAAAAGCATTGCTTGAACTGTTTTTGCCAGCTGGCTCAAGCGAAGCAAATTCGTAATAGCGCTTCGTGACTTTCCAACTGCTTTTGCGGCTTGCTCATGAGTGAATCCAAATTCCGCAATGAGTCTTGCCAGACCCCTCGACTCTTCAAGAGGATTTAAATCCTCTCGCTGCATATTTTCAATCAATGCCATTGCCGCAGCGGCTTGATCATTGGCGCCTGAAACCAATACAGGAACCTCGCTTAAGCCCGCTAAAGATGCCGCACGAAAACGCCGTTCGCCAGCGATAATTTCATATTTTCCAGGCTCGACCATCCTCACTAACAAGGGCTGCATCACACCTTGCTCACGAATACTTTCCGCTAACTCTTGCAGGGCACTAGCTTCCATTTTTTGGCGTGGCTGATATTTTCCAGCCTGAAGTGCGGTTAATGGCAGGCGGTTAATTTCAGTTGAGCTTTCTTGCTTAGCCTTATCCCCCAACAATGCCTCTAGGCCGCGACCCAACCCTTTTTTCTTTATTGCAACCATACGTTTTATCGTCTTCCTAAAAATTACATTTGCTTAATGCGCTCGATCATTTCGGCGCCAAACTCTAGATAGGCTTTTGCGCCTCTTGATGATTTGTCAAAAACTACCCCAGGAAGTCCGTAAGACGGGGCCTCGGCTAAACGTACGTTACGTGGAACAATCGTCTTGAACACCTTGTCACCAAAATGCTCCAGCAGTTGATCAGACACCTGTTGCTGCAATGTCATGCGCGAATCAAACATCACCCGCAAGAGCCCGATGATGACCAAGTCTGGATTTAAATTGGCGTGAACTTGTTTAATAGTATTGACTAGGTCTGACAAGCCCTCAAGTGCAAAGTATTCACATTGCATTGGCACGATAACGCCATTTGCGGCACACAAGCCGTTGAGCGTAAGCAAAGAAAGTGCAGGGGGGCAGTCAATCAAAATAAAGTCATAGTCATTCGCCACTGCGGTAAGCGCCTCTTTCAATCGCTGCTCACGTGATTCCAAGTCAACCAATTCAATTTCTGCGCCAGCTAAATCACGATTTGCTGGCAGCACATCATAACCAGAACTTTCACAAGGTTGGGCACAATCCCTGATTGTGGCAAGCCCAATTAATACCTGATATACGCTTTTATTTAAGTTTGCTTTTTCGATTCCGGAGCCCATTGTTGCATTTCCCTGAGGGTCTAAATCAACCAATAAAACCCGTTGCTTGAGGCCTGATAAGCCAGCAGCTAAATTGACGGCCGTCGTGGTTTTACCAACTCCGCCCTTTTGATTTGCAATACAGAAAATTTTTGCCATGGCTACTTTTAAGGGGTCTGCTTCAAAGAGGGTGATTTTCTCACGGGGGACAACACCAAAAGGCGCCTTTCCACTGTAAGGCTAGGTATATGCAAAGGTTGATCGGCGATTAAGCGCCAATCTTCCATTGAAACTTCTTGCAACTCTTCATCTGCGCGCTTAGCCTTCATTGCAAATACAAGGCCTTCAGGCTTCAATAAGGGTAGCGAGAGATCTAAAAATCTCTTCAAACTGGTGAATGCTCTCGAAATTACTGCGTCGAACTGGGCGGGATGCTTTAGGGCCGTAGACTCTACGCGCTCACTCAATATCTGAATGTTATTTAACTTCAGCTTGCCTCGTATGTGCTGCAAAAATGCGGTTTTTTTTCGAACCGCCTCAATTAGCGTCATATTCCACCCGGGCTGTAAGATCGCAATGGGAATTGCTGGCAAACCACCACCAGAGCCAAGATCTGCAATCCTAGCATCTAAGTCAACTAAAAAATGCCTCATTAAAGGTAAAACTGCAATAGAATCAATGAGGTGCAATCGTATTGAATTTATATCGCCCTCTATTGCAGTAAGGTTATGAACCCGGTTCCAGCGCCCCATCTCTTGTAAAAATACCTCTAAATCAGCAATATTGCCCGGGCTTAAGTCCAAACCAAGACTCTGAATACCTAGCTCAGCCAACCCTTCGCTCATACCGTCTCTTGGGGGCGCCCCAAGCCCTTTTTAAGGTGCACCAATAATAAAGAAAGTGCTGCCGGCGTTATCCCGGAGATTCTGCCTGCTTGACCCAAGGTACCGGGTTTGTATAAATTTAATTTTTGTTGAACTTCTTTTGATAGGCCGGGAACCTGGGTATAGTCCATTAATTCCGGCAAAGGAAAGTGCTCATTATGTTCCTGGCGTGCAATTTCCACGGATTGCCTCTCGATATACCCTTGATATTTAATCGAAATCTCCACTTGATTGGAAATTTGCTGCGCCAAACCGAGATCATCGTCCAAGCTTCCAGGTGACCACATTCCATCTGCAAAACTAGTAATGGCCTCATAAGTTAGGCCTGGGCGCCTTAAAATATCTGCCAAACTGCAATCGCTGGATAAATCTTGCCCCAAAAGCGCTGAAACGGCCTTGGCTGATTCATGCTTTGGCCCAATCCAAATCTCTTGCAATCGAATTGTTTCACGTGAAACAGCCTCCTGTTTTCTACAAAATACGTTCCAACGCCAATCATTAACCAACCCCAAGCCTCGACCAATCGTAGTTAGCCGCATGTCTGCATTATCTTCACGCAAGCTGAGGCGATATTCTGCTCTGCTAGTAAACATTCGATAGGGCTCTTGAACGCCCAAGGTAATAAGATCGTCAACCAAAACCCCAATATAAGACTCACTTCGCTTAGGCAACCAAGGCTCTTTGTCTTGTGAAGCTAACCCAGCATTAATTCCGGCCAGCATGCCTTGAGCTGCAGCCTCCTCATACCCAGTAGTGCCATTAATTTGGCCTGCAAAATACAGCCCTTTAATAGCTTTTGTTTCTAAGCTATGCCTAAGATGACGAGGATCATAAAAATCATACTCAATGGCATATCCAGGGCGAACAATAACAGCGGACTCAAGACCTCGGATGCTCCGGACTAAATTCCACTGCACATCAAAAGGGAGGCTTGTAGAAATTCCATTGGGGTAATACTCATTAGTAGTAAGACCCTCGGGTTCCAAAAAGATCTGATGACTATTTTTTGAAGCAAAGCGATGAATCTTGTCTTCAATTGAAGGGCAATAGCGGGGGCCGACACCCTCAATTACACCTGTATACATTGGGGAACGATCTAATCCACCCCTGATGATGTCATGAGTCTGCTCGTTTGTATGGGAAATCCAGCATGAAACTTGTTTGGGGTGTTGTTCGGGCCGACCCAAATATGAGAAAACAGGCATTGGGTCTAGATCACCGGGTTGCTCAAGCATGACTGAGAAATCGATTGTCCGACCATCAATCCGAGGAGGGGTGCCCGTTTTAAGTCTGCCTTGTGGGAGCTTTAATTCTTTTAATCTAGACGAAAGGGATGTTGCGGCTGGATCGCCAGCACGTCCACCAGCGTAGCTATTAAGACCCACATGGATTTTTCCATCTAAAAAGGTTCCCGCTGTCAGCACAACTTTTTTGGCCATAAACTTAAGGCCCATTTGTGTAACAACCCCCTGAACCTCGTCACCACTGACCAGCAAATCATCAACCGCAGCTTGAAAAAGGCTTAGGTTCGCCTGATTTTCCAACCGATGGCGAATAGCCGCTTTATATAAAACACGATCTCCTTGGGCTCGAGTAGCTCGCACTGCCGGGCCCTTACTAGAGTTAAGGATGCGAAACTGAATGCCAGCCTCGTCTGCAGCAGAAGCCATAGCACCGCCCATGGCATCTATTTCTTTTACTAAGTGGCCCTTACCAATTCCTCCAATAGAGGGGTTGCAACTCATTGCCCCTAAATTTTCAATACTATGGGTGATTAGGAGGGTGTCACACCCCATGCGTGCTGATGCTAGTGCGGCTTCAGTTCCTGCGTGGCCACCACCAACTACTATGACATCGAAATTTTTTGAATAGCGCATGATTTGCCTCAGATAGGGCGATGATCATAGCATTTTGTTGGTTTCACGTGAAACAAAAATAATAAAGTTTGAGTCCCAACACTATAAATTAATGTAAGTCCTTGTTTTAATTGTATTTTTATTAATTAAGCTAAAAACGAAAAGCGCAAGCCATATGAATGCCCTGACTCCAACTCCGCCACCCAACACATAAGAACGTCAATTAGCTTTTAGATTTAAAGAAGGCGCTAATTTCACCAACAACGCCGCGGCGGAATGCTAAAACACAAATTACAAAAATAAAGCCGGTGGCTATCGTGCTCCAAGATCCGATATTAGCTAAATAGTTTTGGAGGGAGACCACAATACCCGCACCAACGGCTGGACCTAAGATTGTTCCCATTCCACCAAGTAGGGTCATCAGAACCACCTCGCCCGACATGTGCCAGTGAACATCTGTTAAGGTTGCGAGCTGAAAAACCAAAGCCTTCATTGAGCCAGCGAGGCCAGCAAGAGTAGCGGACAATACAAAAGCCGTTAACTTAAAACGATCGACGTCATAGCCAAGTGAAATGGCGCGCGGTTCATTTTCGCGAATAGCCTTAAGAATCTGACCGAAAGGCGAGTAAACAGTACGCATGATGAGCGCAAAACCCAATAAAAAAACTGCTAAAACAAAGTAATACATCGAAACGTCGTTATTTAAATCAATGAAGTTTAGTAGCTTGCCACGGGGCACTCCTTGTATTCCATCTTCACCACCAGTAAATGGAAGTTGAACCGCAAGGAAGTAAACCATTTGAGATAGCGCCAAAGTCACCATAGCAAAGTAAATGCCTTGCCTGCGAATGGCCAATGCGCCTATCAAAAATCCAAGAACGCCTGAACCAATGACGCCTAAAATAATTCCCAACTCGGTGGAAAGCCCCATCTCCTTGCAAAAATAGGCGGTAATGTAGGCCTAAGTGCCAAAGAATGCGGCATGACCAAACGACAATAGCCCCGTAAAGCCAAGTAATAAATTAAAAGCGCAAGCAAAGAGGGCAAAGCAAAGTACCTTCATTGCAAATACTAAATAGATAAAATCCTGGAATGGCAAGAGCAGGGCAATTAAAGCAAGAATGCCATAGAGTAATTTAACTTTTGAACTCATTTTATTTTTCCCGCCCAAAAAGACCAGCTGGGCGAATCAATAACACGATTGCCATGATCACAAAAATAACCACGCCAGATGCCTCTGGGTAAAACACTTTGGTTAGGCCCTCAACTAAACCCAGAGCAAGGCCCGTAAGAATAGCGCCCATGATGGAGCCCATGCCACCAATGACGACTACCGCAAATACAACAATAATGAGATTCGACCCCATCAATGGGTTAACTTGAAAAATGGGGGCGGCCAATACGCCAGCAAAACCGGCAAGGCCAACACCATAAGCGTAGGCCAAGGAAATCATGAGGGGGACATTAATCCCAAACGCTTGGAGAAGTTTTGGATTTTCTGTTCCAGCTCGAAGATAGGCGCCCAGCTTTGTTCTCTCAATAACATACCATGTAGAGAAGCAAACGGTCATAGAAATAAACACAACCCAAATTCGATATTTTGGCAAGACAATCCCAATAGATTCAAGAGGAATTGCGCCTTGGAGTATCTCAGGGGCGGGATAACTCTCCCCAGATATGCCATACCAGTGGCGAAACATTCCCTCGATAATTAATGCCAAACCAAAAGTTAATAAGAGGCCATACAAATGGTCGAGGTGATATAGACGCCTCAACATCGTACGCTCAAGAATTAAACCGAAACCCGCCATTATTAGCGGCACAAGAATGAGGGCAAACCAATAATTAATTGTCAGGTCAGGAAAACCTAGCCATTGACCAAATTGAGTTAAACCAATCCACGCAATAAAAGCGCCCATGGTGTATTGAGCGCCATGCGAGAAGTTAATAATGTTGAGAAGGCCAAAAATGATGGCCAAACCCAAACTCAAAATGGCATAGAAAGAGCCATTGATCAGCCCCACCAAGAGCTGAGCAATCAGCCCTTGAGGGGTAATTCCAAGAAGTTCAAACATGCTTGATTTCTAAATAAACTACTTGTTAACCAACTTGCACTTTGACTGTGAAAGTGGAAGGGTGGCTTCTGCTGCAGGAATAACAGCACGTATGTAGTAATAATCCCATGGGCTTTTTGATTCTGAGGGCTTCTTCACCTCGAGCAGGTACATATCATGCTCGAACTTGCCATCAGCACGAATCTTCCCCTTAAACAAGCCGTCATCAATGGTGGTTGATTTCAAAACCTTCATTACAGCTTGTGTATCGTCAGTTCCAGCCGTTTGTACCGCCTTTAAATAATTAAGGACAGATGAATAAACTCCGGCCTGAACCATGGTTGGCATGCGCTTATGTTGTTCGAAAAAACGTTTTGAAAAGGCGCGCGTTTTATCGTCCTTGTCCCAGTAGAAGCCTTCAGTTAAGTACATGCCTTGAGCAGCACTTAATCCCAGCGAATGCACATCTGAAATAAACATGAGCAATGGAACTACGGTTTGTTTTTTATTGATGCCAAATTCTGATGCCTGCTTAACAGTGTTAATTGTGTCTTGACCAGCATTTGCCAGAGCGACCACATCGGCTCCACTGGCCTGAGCTTTTAAGAGGTAAGAAGAAAAGTCGCTATTGGGAAAGGGGTGTTTGCTTGTACCTAAGACTTTGCCACCGTTGGCAACCACAACATTGGTGGCATCTTTTTCAAGCGCTGCGCCAAAAGCATAATCTGCAGTGATGAAGTACCAATTCTTTTTTCCTTGCTTAACAATAGCCCTACCGGTGCCATTTGAAAGCGCATAGGTATCGTACGTCCAGTGAATATTGTTTGGAGTACATTTTTCATTGGTAATTGTTACTGAGCCCGCCCCAGAGACAATCGTCATTTTATTTTTTTGCTCGGCTACCTCCATCACAGCTAAAGCAGTGTTGGTAGATACCAACTCAACAATGACATCTACACCGTCTTTGTCATACCATTCACGAGCTTTATTTGCGGCAATATCGGCTTTATTTTGATGGTCCGCACTAACAAGTTCAATTTTTTTGCCAATTACGGTACCGTCTTTAGAAAAATCAGCGATGGCCATTTTCGCCGCAATGACAGCGCCCGGCCCAGCTAAATCAGAGTAGGTTGATGAGAGATCAGTTAATACCCCGATCTTTACAACGTCACCACTCACTTTGGATCCGCTTTGTGCAAAAACAGGATTTGCAGTAAAAATTGTTGCTGCAACAAGACACGCGGTTATTTGCTTTAACTTCATTTTTGTCTCCTATAGAAAACCACTAAACACCAAGATACTCATTTAGTAAGCTAGCTTTTTGAGCTAACTCGTTTTGCTGAACCACCTCTACCACCTTACCGTGCTCAACCACATAATGGCGATCAGCCAAAGGGGCGGCAAACCTAAAATTTTGCTCAACCAACACAATCGTGAATCCTTTATTTCTCAAACTAGTAACAACTTCACCGAGCTTTTCAACAATAACAGGGGCAAGGCCCTCGGTAATTTCATCTAGCAAAAGTAGTCTGGCTCCTGTTCTTAGGATTCGCGCCATTGCTAGCATTTGCTGCTCTCCACCAGATAAGCGAGTGCCAGGACTATTACGTCTTTCATAGAGGTTGGGAAACATCTCATAAATCTCTTCTAAACTCATACCGCCTGAGGCAATTTCAGGCAAAAGGAGTAAATTTTCTTCCGTACTTAGACTGGCAAATATGCCACGCTCTTCGGGGCAGTAACCAACCCCAAGGCGCGCAACTTTATATGTGGGCATCGCAATAGTCTCTTGCCCATACACACGAACAGATCCAGTTTTTTTGCTGGTTAAACCTAAAATTGTTTTGAGAATTGTGGTGCGGCCTGCGCCATTTCTACCCAAAAGAGTAACCACCTCACCGTCTGCAACGGAAAAATTAACCCCATGGAGAATGTGCGACTCTCCATACCAAGATTGGAGATTGTTAACCTCAAGAGCGATTGAACTCATAAAGAATCGCCTTTTTGGCTACCCATATACGCCTCAATCACAAGAGGATTATTTGAAACCTCCTGATAATTGCCTTCGGCTAAAACCGAGCCCCGTTGCAAAACAGTTATTTGATGTGCAATTGAAGAAATCACTTTCATATTATGCTCAACCATCAAGATGGTCCGCCCTTTTGCCACCCGATCAATTAATTCTGTAACTCGCTCTACATCCTCATGGCCCATACCTTGTGTAGGCTCATCAAGCAGCATGAGTTCTGGCTCCATTGCTAGGGTAGTTGCAATCTCGAGGGCCCTTTTGCGGCCATATGCTAAATTAAGAGTGTCTTCGTGAGCAAAATCTGCCAGGCCAACCTCAAGCAAAAGCTCCTCAGCGCGCTCATTGAGTATATTGAGAGAATCGCCAGATTTCCAAAAGTGAAACTCAGTACCTAAACCGCGTTGCAATGCAACGCGAACATTTTCTAAAACACTAAGATGGGGAAATACTGCGGATATTTGAAAGGACCGAATCACGCCACGACGTGCAATTTGTGCCGGCCTCTCTTTGGTAATGTCTATTCCGTTAAACAGAATTTGACCGCTGGTTGGCTCTAGAAACTTAGTAAGCAAATTGAAGCAGGTGGTTTTACCAGCACCATTAGGACCGATTAGGGCGTGGATAGTCCCTCTAGCAACATTTAAATTCACGTTAGTAACGGCGGAAAAGCCCTTGAATGCTTTACCAAGCCCAATGGTTTTTAGTATCGTTTCTTGCAATCTCAAATCCCCTACCCCACATTGAGGCAAGCAATTGAGCATACCTTAAGAATTTGACTAGTGACATAGCAAAAACCCTAAAGGAATGGAAGAAAAATTACTTAGATATTTGCTTATATGTTAAATAATTTTGAATGGCACTTTTAGCTGTCTCATCCAATACATCCATTGGGATGCGTAAAGAGCCTTGAACAATCATTAGCGCATAAGGTTTTGCAAGGCTTGCTGCCTCAGCACATAACCGTAATTCTTCACCAAAAGCAGGTGATTGAGTTCGCCAATAGTTAATAGCAGACTCCAACTCTTGTATGGACAGAAACATCATGCTAAGTGGATTCTTTTGTTTCTATTTAATAGCCAACATTGTGCCGCGGCATTTTTTTGCGCCGCAACAGCACTCGTAGTCTTTTTTCATTTTTTTGGTGATGCGGCCCTCAATACCCAAAGAGTAATCGTAGAAAAGCTCTTCGCCAACCTTGAGCGCACGTTTCGCATAAATGAATACTCTAGGCTTGCCCTTAAAACTGTCCTCTCTTGTTTCGCAGTTTGGTTTGCATGAGTGATTAATCCAGCGCGCAGCATTTCCACCAAATTTTGCATCGATGCATCGCCCATCTTCTAACGAGAAATAAAATGTATGATTTGGGTCTTTTGGGTTATGGGGGTGACGCTTCTCAGCAAGCTTCCAACTAATTCTTTCGCCTTTGTACTCTATGATTGCCGCGCCTTTTTTAATGGGCCTAACAACAAATACGCCTTTTCCATGAATGGGTGAGTTTTTGACGGCAATTGACGATCGGTCAACGCTAGGTGGGGCTATTATTTTTTTACTCATACAAATTAGACATCTAAATTTCTGGCAATTAATGCGTTCTTTTCAATAAATGCGCGGCGCGGCTCAACTTCATCACCCATTAATGTAGTAAACACTTGATCGGCAGCAATTGCGTCCTCAATTCGAACCTGCAGGAGTGTGCGCGTAGTCGTATCCATAGTTGTTTCCCAAAGTTGAAGTGGGTTCATTTCACCCAAACCTTTGTAGCGTTGGCGGCTTAGTACGCGCTCAGCCTCTGATAGCAACCAAGCAAATGCAGCCCTAAAGTTTTGAATGGGCTGCTCTTTTTGGTTTTTGTCTGGGTCGCCACGACGCACTTTTGATCCTGGCAGCACTTTTCCAGACAATACAGCTGCGGCATTTGAAAGACTCTGGTAATCATCCCCATGAACAAAATCGGAGTTAATTGCTGATAACTTTAGGTTTCCATGAATGCGGCGGGACAAAAGGAGTTTGTATCGCTCAGTACGCTCTTCTTTTTGCACAATAATTTCAGGGGGTAGTGCTAAGGCGTTTAATGATTCTGAAAGAGCTGCACTGAGACGCTCTGCAGAGTCGAGGGCTGCTTTTTCGGTATCTAAGTTTAGCTGGGTACCAGAAGCAATTGCACGCAATGCATCCTCGTCTATTGTGCGCGATAAGCGGTCAACAATAGATTGAATTACTTGGTAGTGAGTAGCCAACTCACCCAAGGCTGCGCCCTCAATAATTTCCCCAGAAGGTGTTTGAAGTGAGGCTGACTCCAGCGCTATCTTTAATAGAAGTTGATTAAGCTCAACATCGTCCTTAATGTAGCGTTCATTTTTTCCAAACTTCACTTTGTAAAGAGGTGGTTGGGCAATATAAATGTGTCCGCGCTCAATTAATTCAGGCATTTGTCTGTAAAAGAATGTAAGCAGTAGGGTGCGAATATGACTCCCATCAACGTCCGCATCGGTCATAATAATGATGCGGTGGTAGCGCAATTTATCCGCCTTGTACTCTTCAAGTCCAATACCCGTTCCAAGCACAGTAATTAAAGTAACCACCTCCTGGCTCGCTAGCATTTTATCAAAGCGGGCCTTCTCCACGTTGAGAATTTTTCCTTTTAAAGGAAGGATTGCTTGAAAGCGACGATCACGGCCTTGTTTTGCTGAGCCTCCCGCAGAGTCTCCCTCAACAATAAACAGTTCGGATTTTGTGGGGTCTTTCTCTTGGCAATCAGCCAATTTTCCCGGGAGGCCAAGGCCATCCAAAACCCCTTTGCGTCGCGTCATATCCCGCGCCTTACGGGCCGCCTCGCGAGCACGGGCTGCATCAACGATTTTTCCGCAAAGAATTTTTGCGTCGGCAGGGCGCTCTTGTAAGTATGCGCTCAATGCTTCTGCAACAATCTCTTCTATTGGCCCACGAACTTCACTTGATACTAGTTTGTCTTTTGTTTGACTAGAGAATTTTGGCTCTGGAACTTTAACTGACAAAACACAAGTTAATCCCTCGCGCATATCTTCGCCAGATATTTCTACTTTGGCTTTTTTTGCGACCTCATGCTCGTCGATATATTTATTAATAACGCGGGTCATTGCAGCACGCAAACCAGTCAAATGAGTTCCGCCATCGCGCTGTGGAATGTTGTTAGTAAAACAAAGCACTTGCTCGCTAAAACTATCATTCCACTGCATTGAAACCTCAGCGGTAATGTTGCCACCTAAATCAGAAGGTCTAATACCCTCTGCATAAAAAATATTTGGATGAAGAACATTTTTATTTTTGTTAATGTATTCAACAAAACCTTTTACGCCACCAGAAAAAGCAAAGTCTTCCTCTTGTCCGGTACGCTGGTCGATTAATTTAATGTGTACGCCATTATTTAAAAAAGAAAGTTCGCGAATTCTTTTAACTAAAATTTCATAGTGAAACTCAACAAGCCCGAATATATCCACATCAGCTAAAAAATGAACTTCAGTTCCAGACAGTTCGGTATCGCCGGTAACCGTGATGGGTGACGTGATCACTCCATTTATTGTTTCGATGTTGGGGTTTTGTATTACCCCGCGCGCAAACTCCATGTAATGTGTTTTTCCATCGCGACGAATAGTTAACTTTAGCCATTTAGACAAAGCGTTGACGCAACTAACACCGACCCCATGTAAGCCACCAGACACTTTATAACTGTTTTGATCAAACTTTCCACCAGCATGTAACTCAGTCATTACAATTTCCGCGGCACTCCTTTTGGGGTCATGTTTATCATCAAACTTAATCCCTGTTGGAACGCCCCTACCATTATCGGTAATGGATATTGAATTATCCGTTTGAATAACCACGGTAATTTCAGTGCAATACCCAGCTAGTGCCTCATCGATTGCGTTATCGAGAACCTCAAAAACTAAATGATGCAAGCCAGTTCCATCAGACGTATCACCAATGTACATCCCTGGTCGCTTACGAACCGCTTCGAGACCTTCTAAGATTTGGATTGATGATGCGCCATACTGCTCAACTACTTTTTTTTCTTCTGTCATTTTTTTCTAAATTAAATACGCATTGGCATCACAACATACTTGAAATCTTCAGAACCAGGGAGGGTGATCACCGCACTACTATTTGCATCGCCCAAACTGATTTGAATTTTTTCGTTCTTTAGGTTTGATAAAACATCTAGTAAATAACTTACATTAAAACCAATCTCCACTGTATCGCCGGTATATTCCGTTTCAATTTCTTCTTGCGCCTCTTCTTGTTCAGCATTAGTTGATTGGACTGTAATGCGATCAGGTGACAACGAAAATCGGACACCTTTAAATTTGTCTGTAGTTAAGATGGCGGCACGTTGAAGTGCGGCCTGCAAAAGGTCTCTATTAACTATTAAAGAATTTTTATGGCCTTTAGGAATAACGCGCTGGAAGTCTGGAAACTTACCTTCAACCAGTTTAGAAATTAATTCAATATCACCAAAAACAAACTTTACTTGATTTCCACTTAAACTAATTTCCAAAATTTCTTCAGAGTCTTCAAGTAGATGCTGGCACTCTAAAATTGTTTTACGGGGAATAATTATCTCTTGTCGCTGACCAGACCCCGTCGGCGCTTCAAGCAAATCCACTTGTGAATAAGCAAGGCGGTGACCATCCGTTGCTACAGCAATCACTTGTTTTCCTTCAACAACTAAAAGCATGCCGTTTAAGTAATAACGGATGTCTTGTTGCGCCATCGCGAAGTGCACCTGGCCAACTAGTTGGCGAAAACTTTTTTGGGTCATTTTCCAACTTGCCGCAAGTTCACCAACACTTTGCATTACTGGAAACTCTGCCGCCGATAATGTTTGAAGAGAAAACCGACTTTTACCGCTTTGGATAACCATGCGGTTATCTTTTAAGTTCAGCGCTACCGGCCCCTCAGGAAGCGCCCGCAAAATATCTAATAACTTCCTTGCCGCGACCGTAGTGGTGACATCTTCAGAACCAACACCAAAATTGGCATTAGTTGTAATTTGGATCTCAATATCAGTAGAAATAAATGAAACCTTCTCACCTTGCTTCTTAAATAAAAGGTTTGCCAAAATGGGTAGTGTGTGCCGGCGTTCAACAATGCCACTTACAACTTGAAGTGGTTTTAATAAACTATCGCGCGAAGTGTTTACAAGTTGCATTGCTTTTAAATCCTTATATATATCTTATTAGTAGTAGTAATAAGGCTTCATATTTTAGTGGATAAGTCAAAAACCTCAATTAAAACAGTAACTTAAAACGATAAAAACCTGTGGAAAACTTTTGTATAAACGCTGGATAAAAACTGAATAACTTTTCCTCAAGACCCTATTTTTGCATGAAGCCGAAGTTTTCCACAATTTATCCACACACAATTCCTAAACTTATCCATTGACCTATCCACAACCTTATCCACAGGATAAATTTATGCCTTTAAAGTTTGCTCGATCACATGAATCTCATGGTTAAGTTGCCCATCATGGGAACGCTCCTCACCAATCTTCCGAACTGCGTGCAAAACAGTAGTGTGATCTCTTCCACCAAACAATTCACCTATTTCTGGCAGGCTTTTTTGGGTCAACTCTTTAGCCATAAACATTGCAATTTGTCGCGGGCGAGCAATGTTGGCCGGCCTTCGTTTGGAGTACATATCGGCAACCTTAATACTATAAAAATCTGCAACTGCTTTTTGAATATTCTCCACAGAGATTTGTCGATTTTGGATAGAAAGTAAATCTTTTAGGGCTATTCGAGCTACCTCTATAGTTACTTCGCGACCATGAAAGCGGACAAAGGCTAGAATTTTTCGTAACGCCCCCTCCAACTCTCTAACATTAGAGCGAAGGTGTTTGGCCACAAAAAAAGCCACATCCTCACTCATAGGAATGCCCTCACTCAATGCTTTTTTCATTAGAATTGCAACGCGCATCTCTAGCTCAGGAGGCTCAATTGCCACTGTTAAGCCAGAATCAAACCTAGAGATCAACCGGTCATCTATCCCAGCCATCTCCTTTGGGTAGGTGTCACTTGTAATAATAACTTGCGCTTTGTTGCCCAGAAGAGCCTCAAAAGCATAAAAGAACTCCTCCTGTGTACGCGACTTACCACTAAAAAACTGTATGTCATCAATTAACAAGAGATCTAAAGAGTGGTAATAACGCTTAAATCGGTCAAACGCCTTTTGTTGGTAAGCCCTCACTACATCAGAAACGTATTGTTCGGCATGAATATATCGAATCCTGGCGTTTGGTTTCTCTTTTAAAAGGTGGTTACCTATTGCATGAATAAGGTGGGTTTTCCCCAAGCCAACTCCACCATATAAAAACATGGGGTTATAAGAGGTTCCCGGGTTGTGAGCAACTTGAATAGAGGCCGCTCGAGCCAGTTGGTTTGCTTTACCCGTCACAAAAGTATCAAAAGTGAGGTTAGGGTTTAATTTTGAGTGATCCTCAATCTCAAAAGCCTGCTCCTCAATGGAGATCTGCTCAGGCAGTTTTACAGTCTCTGGCACCTGATCTAGGGTTTGTGGCTTAACAAGGGCGCTCGTACTAGGCACATCAACCCCGCCCCCATCAACATCAAGCACGAAATTAATCGTAATGGGAAGGCTAAAGTGTTGAGAGGCTAACTCCTGAAACCGGTCAGCAAAAGTTTTTTTTATCCAATCTAGCTTAAATCTATTTGGAGCCCCAACAGTAAGTGATTGTTCACTTTCATCAAAAGAAACCAACGTAAGCGGCAAAATCCAAGTTTTAAATTGTTGGGGCGAAAGCTCGCGGGAAAGGGTGCCAATAGCAGCATCCCAAAACCCTAGTGGATTGGGTGAATTCAAGATGGGGGGAATTTGTAAGTTGCTCATATTTTTTGGAGGAACCATTGTAGCTAGGACGCAAAGTTATCCACAAGCCAGAAATTCGTGGAAAACCTGTGGATAACTTGTGAATAAACCTAAAAAAACTATATAAAATAATAGGTTGTGCAATAACAGGCAGAAAAATAAGGAAAAACACTTATATATTTCTTCACATAGGTTGACCTTTTGCTCGGCAACAAGGAAAATACTGGGTTTTGCAGGATGAATCATGAAAAGAACATACCAACCCTCAGTAACCCGTCGCAAACGCACACACGGATTTCGTATTCGCATGAAAACCAAAAGTGGGCGTGCAGTTTTAAACGCACGTCGCGCAAAAGGTCGTAAACGCCTAGCTGTTTAATTTAATCCTTGAACAGCGCAAGGATTTCTGAGCTACTAAAAACACGCCCCAAGACAAGTATGTATTGGGGAATGTATTTGGCATCTTCCGAGCCGAGCGCTAAACCGGATTTAGGTATTGCGGTAGCAAAAAAACTAGCTAAACGTGCGGTCGATCGCAACAAGCTAAAACGTATGATTCGTGAGTTAGTTTGGACAGCGCAAACAACAACGTTAAACAATGACGTTGTCGTAAAACTCAAAAAACCTATTGGTCGCGAGACGCGCGGCAGGCTAAGAAAAAAAGAAAAAGACTTTTTGCGCACCCAGATACAAGGGCTAATCTAAATGCGACTAAGAAATAATGTTGCCATTAAGGCGCTTAAGTTGTATCAGGTGCTATTAAGCCCATACATGGGGATGCACTGTAAGTACACCCCAAGTTGCTCAGAATATGCATGCGATTGCTTTAAAAACTATGGATTTTTAAAAAGCTTTGGGCTTATGTTGTGGCGGATTTTGCGATGTAATCCATGGTCACAAGGCGGTCATGACCCTGCTGTAAAACAAACACCTCATTATTAAGAGAATACAAATGGACTTTAAAAAAACAATTCTTTGGGCAGTGTTTTCTTTATCAGGGCTAATGCTCTATAACAATTGGCTGGTAAGCGAAGGTAGGCCATCTTTGTTTGGTGGTGGCGCATCTATTAATGCCCCTACAACTTCGGAACAAACAAAACAAGCTAAAACAGACGCTCCAGTTGCTGCGACACTTTCTGGCGCCCCAGTTATTGCTCAAACCCCAACCGTAAATTCTGGGTCAATCGAGTCCTCAGAAAAATTTGTTTTGCAAAATGACGTGCTAGCCTTAGAAATTAGCGCTAACGGTGCTAACGTAATCGATGCAAAGTTGCTTAAAGAGCTGACGGTAGATAAAAAACCAGTAGAGCTTTTGCAATATAACCAGAACCATAAATATTTTGCTCGTTCTGGATTAATTGCATTGGGCAATTCCGATTTACCAAACCACACCAGCGCCTTTAAGTTGCAGCAGTCGGGTAAAGATGGTTCTGGCAGGCCATTCATAACTTTATTTAGCGAGCGTGGTGGTGCTAAGCTCGAAAAGACATTCACTTTAAATCCGGGTAGCTATGTGGTTGAAGTGGAGCACCGCGTCACTCAAATCGGCACCGCTACTACACCACTTGTTCTTTATACCGAAATTGTGCGCGATGCAATGCAGGAGGCAAAAATTGGACCATTCAATGGCGCATTTTCTGCAAGCACATTTACTGGCCCCGCTGTCTATACGGACAAAGAAAAATTCAACAAACTACAATTTACAGATATCGATAAAAATAAAATTTCTATCCCCACTATGGCCCCTGCTGGAGATTCAGCATGGGTCGCGCTAGTGCAGCATTATTTTGCAAGCGCTTGGATTCCCGGGGATAAATTAACTCGCGATATCTACGCTGGAAAAATTGACAATAATCTCTATCGTGTTGGCATCCAAACGCCCTTAGGTGTTGTGGCCCAAGGGGCAACGGTTGTAGAAAAAGCCAGATTATTTATCGGCCCACAAGAAGAGCGTGTTTTAGAAACAATCGCCCCTGGATTTGCGTTGCTCAAAGATTATGGTTACCTCACGATTTTGGCTAAACCCATTTTTTGGTTGCTAGAAAAAATTCATGCTTATGTCGGCAACTGGGGTTGGTCAATTATTCTTTTAACCATTCTGATTAAGTTGGCCTTCTTCCCTCTGTCCGCGGCAAGCTACAAGTCTATGGCGCGCATGAAAGAAGTGCAGCCAAGATTAGCCAGTATGAAAGAGCAATTTAAGGGTGAGCCTCAAAAGCTTAACCAAGCAATGATGGAGATGTATCGCAAAGAAAAAATTAACCCTTTGGGCGGTTGTTTGCCTGTTGTGATCCAGATTCCTGTGTTTATTTCTTTGTACTGGGTTTTGCTTTCCTCTGTAGAGATGCGTGGCGCACCTTGGGTTCTGTGGATACAGGATTTATCCGTGCCTGATCCTTATTACATCTTGCCAGTGATCATGGCCGTATCAATGTTTGTACAAACAAAACTCAACCCAACTCCACCTGACCCAATTCAGGCAAAAGTAATGATGTACATGCCAATCTTGTTTTCAGTAATGTTTTTCTTCTTCCCGGCGGGTTTAGTGTTGTATTGGGTTGTCAACAACCTGCTTTCCATTGCCCAACAATGGCAAATTAATAATATGTTTGGAAAAAAACCAACCAAATAATATTTGGGTTGGAAAGTAGATAAATATGGCTGCCCCGCAATGATGAATAGAAGCCTACCCATCATTGCTGTGGCAACCGCGCCAGGCAGGGCTGGGGTCGGTGTAATCCGCATTAGTGGGCCTAAGCTTTTAAGCATAATTCAGGCTTTATTTAAAAAGTCCCTACTACCTCGCCAAGCAAGCGTATTAACACTCCGTGACGCGTCTGGTGATGCCATTGATCAGGTGTTGGCAATCTACTTCACAGCCCCAGCGTCCTTTACCGGCGAAGATGTTTTGGAGTTGCAATGTCATGGCGGCCCCCAACTTTTAGAGTTGGTGATGAAGCGCTGCCTTGAGCTTGGTAAAGATGAGGGGTTAGTCATTGCTGAGCCAGGCGAGTTTACTTTACGGGCCTACTTAAACAACAAGATTGATTTAGCCCAGGCAGAAGCTATTGCCGATCTAATTGATGCCCAAAGCGAAGCGGCTGTGCTTGGTGCCGCTCGCTCTTTGCAGGGAGCCTTCTCCGATGATATTAATAGTCTGATTGATGAAATTACTCAATTACGAATATTGGTTGAGTCGACCTTAGATTTTCCAGAAGAAGAGATTGAGTTTCTAGAAAACGCACAAGCACACAAACGTCTGGCGTCAGTAAGTAGCAAACTAACCACACTAAGGCAGGGAGCCAAACAAGGAAAAATTTTGCGTGATGGTATTCAGCTTGTTTTAGCTGGTGCCCCCAACGTAGGAAAAAGCTCGCTTCTCAACCGCTTGGCCGGCGAAGAGGTAGCAATTGTTACTCCCATTGCCGGAACTACCCGTGACCGGGTAAAAGAAAGCGTGATCATTGATGGGGTGCCTATGCACGTTATTGATACCGCTGGATTAAGAGAAACCAGTGACGAAGTTGAACTTAAGGGTATAGGGCGATCGTGGGATGCGATTCGATTGGCTGATCTAGTTATTTTTCTTCAAGACGCTCATTCCGAAGGCGTTAATGGGGATGAGTTGAGGGAGAAAATTCTTCTCGCAATCCCGCCAAAATGTCCGGTATTGGAGGTGGGTAATAAATCAGATCTGATGGGGGATAAGCAAAAAAACCAACCAAACAAAGATATGCTGTTTATTTCAGCCAAAACAGGTTATGGGATAGGGGAGCTAAAATCTAAAATCCTCGAAAAAGCAGGGTGGGGCGGTACTCAAGAGGGGTTAATTTTGGCTCGACGCCGTCACTTAGACTGCCTAGAGCGAGCTGCCAGCCATTTACAAAAATCAGAGGAATTCGCTGCAAATGGAAATAGTTCGCTGGAGTTATTTGCAGAAGAGCTACGTTTAGTACAAGATCAGCTTGGGCAAATTACTGGGAAAGTTTTACCAGACGATCTTTTGGGGAAGATTTTTAGCCAATTTTGTATTGGCAAGTAAAGGGTTTTCTCTCGGTGGGTAGAGCATAAAAAATATGTCCAAAATGTTAAAATTGGCGCATTAGAACTTCTAAATCATAGAGAAACTCATGACCACAACAACCCATGATCAAGTTGGTATTAACGCCCCAGAGTATGTAAAAAATCAAAAGTTAATTAAGTGGGTTGAAGAGGTGGCGGCGCTTACTAAACCAGACAAAATTCACTGGTGTGATGGTTCTCAGTCTGAGTACGATCAACTTTGCGAGCTTTTGGTTGAGGCGGGGGTATTTAAGCGCCTTAATCCAGCCAAAAGGAAAAACTCTTTTTTAGCACTCTCGGATCCTGACGATGTGGCTCGCGTTGAAGATCGCACGTTTATTTGCTCTGCAAAAGAAGAGGATGCAGGACCAACTAATAATTGGATTGAGCCAAGCCAAATGCGAGCAACTTTAAACCCACTGTTTAATGGCTGTATGCGTGGAAGAACCATGTATGTAGTTCCTTTTTCAATGGGCCCCATTGGATCACCAATTGCTCATATTGGCGTTGAGCTTTCTGATAGCCCATATGTTGCAATCAATATGAAGCTAATGACCCGCATGGGCAAGGCTGTTATTGATCAGCTGGGGGCAAGCGGAGAATTTGTGCCTTGTATTCATACAGTTGGCAAGCCTCTTGTAGCTGGTGAAAAGGATGTGGCGTGGCCTAATAACAAAACCAAATATATTGTTCATTATCCCGAAACTCGCGAAATCTGGTCATTTGGATCTGGTTATGGTGGAAACGCCTTGTTAGGCAAAAAATGTTTTGCTTTGCGCATTGCTTCCAACATGGGTCGAGAGCAAGGTTGGTTAGCTGAACACATGCTAATTTTGGGCGTAACGTCACCCCAAGGAAAGAAATATCATATTGCAGCAGCCTTTCCATCAGCATGTGGAAAAACCAATTTCTCCATGATGATTCCTCCAAAAGGGTTTGACGGTTGGAAAGTCACCACTGTTGGTGATGACATTGCATGGATCAAACCACGCAAGGATGTGATAACTGGTAAAACACGCTTATTTGCCATTAACCCAGAGTCAGGCTATTTTGGCGTTGCTCCAGGCACTAATCGCCAAACCAACCCAAACTGTCTTGATTCATTAAATCAAGATGTAATTTTTACGAATGTTGGCTTGACTGATGACGGTGATATTTGGTGGGAGGGATTAACCGACACGCCGCCAGCACATTTAATTGATTGGCAGGGAAAAGATTGGACTCCTGAAGATGGGGCTGCAGGACGCAAAGCGGCTCACCCCAATTCACGTTTCACAGTTGCTGCAACCAACAACCCAGCAGTTGATCCGAACTGGGATGATCCAGAAGGCGTTGCTATTGATGCATTTTTATTCGGGGGTCGTCGCTCCAATACAGTTCCTTTGGTCAGCGAGGCTCGTGACTGGCAGGAGGGCGTTTACATGGCGGCCACCATGGGCTCCGAAACCACCGCAGCGATTACGGGTCAAGTCGGCGTAGTTCGTCGCGATCCATTTGCAATGATTGCTTTTGCAGGCTACAACATGAGCGACTACTTCCAGCATTGGTTAAATATTGGCAAGAAGCTTGCTAATGAGGGTGCTGTCTTGCCAAAAATTTATTGCGTGAATTGGTTTCGTAAAGACGAAAACGGTAAATTTGTATGGCCTGGTTTTGGAGAAAACATGCGTGTACTTTCTTGGATCCTAGGTCGCGCAGAAGGTACGGCCAAAGGAGTAGAAACTGTATTTGGTATTTGCCCTGAACATGCAGATATACATTGGGATGGACTTGATTACTCAGTAGAAAAATTTAAAGAAGCCATTACTGTTGGGGTGGATGACTGGAAAAATGAACTAAAACTTCACGCTGAACTTTTTGAGCGCCTTGGCGAGCGTTTGCCCAAGGAGTTAGCGGAATCCCGCTCGAAAATTGAGAAGCGTTTAAACGCTTAAATCCTGAAATCATAAAAGTGCGTTTATTTATCTATTATTGATTCAATGACCAAACCCCAGCACCATGCGGTAGTGGTGATTGGGGCGGGAATCGCAGGCGCAACGATTGCTAACGAGCTGCTTGAGCGTGGCCAAGCAGTATGCATTATTGATGCAGCATCCTCTCCTGCTACCGCCTGCTCCAATCATGCCCATGCAATTGCTCACCCGCATATTGGCAAAGGGTCACCTCGATTGCTACGCTTAACGCGCATTGCATTTCTATTGGCCGAGTCTCGATGGGGGGCGACATGGAATCAGCATGGGATATTCCAACCAAGCAAAAAAGATAGAATATTCGATCAAGCAGAGGTAAGCCGGAGATTGTGCGAACTACATCTCGATGACGGTATTGCAATGGCTCTCAACAGCAATGAAGCAGAAGCACTTTGCGGAGTAAAACACAGTGGTGTCTGGCTTCCGAGAGGCGCCTCCCTGGATTTATCAAAAGCTGCACAGGAGCTGCTCAAGCCCCACCCAAATTTAAGATGTTATTGGGACACCCGCATCACCCGCTTGGAAAAATGTAATCTTGGTTGGATGCTTTTTAATAGCGAGAATGTAGCTCTTGTCAGCGCAAGCAAAGTCGTCATTGCTGCAGCAATGGAAAGCAAGGCGCTAGTGGGGACCATAAATGTGCGACTGCCACTAAGGCCGGTGCGTGGGCAGCTCAGCATTTTTTCAATTTCTGCTAATGATCCTTGGATTCAAAAGTTGCCAAGAATTGCGATTACTGGTGATGGATATTGCTTACCAGCGGAGCGCCTGAATGACGGCAGCTACCGATGGATAGTGGGCTCTAGTTTTGATGAAGGAGAGGACGATTTGCAAGCTAGAGATTCTAGCGATGAATTCAATCGGATACAGGCAAAAGGGTTGGTTAACTATGGTGAAGGCAATTCCGATTCCCTAAAAAGAGTCGGTAACTTTATTGGTATTCGATGTGTAGCCGGAGACCGCCTACCAATTATTGGTGCGCTCACTCAACGCCCAGGGATTTTTTTAGCAACAGCCCTAGGGTCAAGAGGCGCACTTTGGTCTGCCTTGGCAGCCAAGCTCATTTCCGCTCAAGTACTTGATGATGATTTTGCTTTACTCGCACGCTTTGGTTTTGCTGCAGACTTGGTTGCAGCACTTGCACCAGCACGTTTCTTCGCAGGCGCTTTAGCGGTAGCACCCGCCTTGGGTACTTTCGCTTCGAATTCAAAACCAATTTTGCCGTCTGGGCCTAAAGCCAAATAAGCTTTGAAGCCGCGACCAGTCCGATTGGATTTGAAGTTGGTAAGTAAATCTGTTTTACCCTCTTTTAATAGTTTTTGCACTTGCTCGTTTGTAATTTCTTGTTGTAAAACAACCTTGCCCGTTTTGAAATCACAAGACTTATTGGGGCCAGTGTTGTTCTCACATACATAGCGCATTCCGTCTTCATAAACGGCGCCAGAACACTTGGGACAAACGCCTAAAGATTGACGGCCTGTAAAGTCAATTGCCTCAGTTTCTTCCTCTTGAGAGTTGCCAAAATCAAATTCTAGTTTGAAACCTGCGTTTGGATAGTCGGCATCATCCTCAGGAATTTCACTAAGCTTAATGATGGCCGCAAAGGGGCGGCCTATTTTGCTGCGGAAACCTTGTAGGGGCCCTATAGTTTTTTCCCGCAGGAGCTCTTCAACCTCGGGATATTCAAATGCCCGACCGCCGGGCGTTTTACTGATGGTAAAGCCGCAATTTTCACAAGCAAAACGACGATAGTTTTCTTTAACGGGACCTTTGCAGTGCGGACAAGGGGTAGTCATCGTGGCATAGTCGCCCGGAATAGTGTCGCTGTCATATTCTTTGGCGCGCTTCACAATGCGTTGCGTCATTTGCGCAATTTCCTGCATGAAAGTATCCCGATTCATCTTGCCTTGTTCAATCAGCGATAACTTATTCTCCCAATTTCCGGTAAGGTCTGGGCGCGTGAGCTCTTCAACATCTAAGCCACGCAATAAAGTCATCAACTGAAAGGCTTTGGCAGTTGGAATAAGCTCGCGCGCCTCTCGAACCATATATCGTTCTGCTAATAAGCCCTCGATGATCGCAGCGCGAGTTGCTGGAGTCCCCAAGCCCTTTTCGGCCATTGCTTCACGCATATCGTCATCATCCACTCGCTTGCCTGCGTTCTCCATAGCAGAGAGCAAGGTGGCTTCCGTATATCGTGCCGGTGGTTTGGTTACCAAAGGAACTGCAGCAATGGTTTCAGTTTGAACGGTTTCACCTTCTTGAACTGGAACGAGCTCGTCATCTGCTTGGTTAGTTCTGCCGTAAACAGTTAGCCAACCTGGGTTTACGAGTACGCGACCCTCAGTTTTAAAGTGATGCCCAAGTGCCTCTGTAATTCTTGTGGTGACACGAAATTCTGCTGCCGGATAGAAGACGGCCAAGAAGCGACGGACCACTAAGTCATATAGCTTAAATTCAGGCTCACTAAGTGTTTTTGGTGCTTCTAAGGTGGGAATGATCGCAAAGTGATCGGAGATTTTTGTGTTGTCAAAAATACGTTTATTCGGCTTGATCCAGCCATAGCCCGCTTTAGCTTTGGGATCCTTAGGATCCCCTTGTAATATTTGCTTGGCGAAGCTACGGTATTCTTGAGAATGCTCTGCAAGGTTCTCCATGGTTTGCTTAACAGTATCTAGATAATCTTCAGGCAGTGCTTTAGAGTCTGTTCTTGGGTAGGTGAGCACTTTATGGCGCTCATAAAGTGCTTGCGCCAAACCTAAAGTGTTTTTAGCAGAGAAGCCAAAGCGGGCATTTGCCTCGCGTTGTAAGCTGGTTAAGTCAAACAGTTGGGGCGCAAGCTGGGTAGCCGGTTTTGCTTCCTCTGTAACAGTCGCTTTTTTGTCGCGACACGCAGCCACAATACTCTGAGCCGCCGCCTCACTCCAAAGACGATTCTCTCTTGCATCAGGTTCGGCGGTATCTTTTTTAAATTTGGGATCAAACCAGCGACCCTCATAGACGCCAGCAGAGGCAATAAATTCCGCCCTCACTTCCCAGTAATCTTTGGAGATAAATTTACGAATGAGTTCTTCTCGCTCAACGACGATCGATAGGGTTGGTGTTTGCACGCGACCAACGGTCGTTAAGAAAAATCCACCACTTTTACTATTAAAGGCCGTCATTGCACGGGTGCCATTAATGCCCACCAACCAATCCGCTTCTGAGCGGCAACGCGCAGCATCTGCCAAGGGTTGCATCTCGCTATCACTACGAAGGGATGCAAATCCCCCGCGAATAGCGTTGGGCGTCATCGATTGCAACCAGAGTCGCTTAATGCCTTGAGGCGCTTTAGCATGCTGAGCGATTAAACGAAAAATCAGTTCGCCTTCGCGCCCAGCGTCACAGGCGTTAACTAGCTGGGTAACATCTTTGCGTTTAATCAGCTTTTGCAGTACTTTTAAGCGAGACTCTGTTTTAGCAATAGGGCGCAAATCAAAATAAGGGGGCACGACGGGTAGATTGGCAAATGACCATTTACCGCGTTTAACGTCAAATTCTTCAGGGGCCGCTATTTCTAATAAATGGCCAACAGCAGAGGAAAGTACGTAGTCATCGCTTTCAAAGTAATCCTCATGCTTCGTAAACCCACCCAACGCTTTTGCAATGTCGTTGGCGACCGAGGGCTTTTCAGCGATGATGAGCGTCTTCGGGTGTTCGACCGTTGAGGTTTTGGAGCTGCTTTTAATAGATGCTTTAGCCACGCGTTTGCCTAAATGAAGAGCCTGAAATTAATTTTTATAGGGAATAAGGATGAACAATTTAAACCAAATCAGGATTTGGTCTTGCCTTTATCCCTTTTTTATTATTAACCGATAAATTGATAAAAGTCCAAAATCACATCTATTTCCACTAAAAACCTTGATTGGAGGCCTTTAAATAGGGTTTTTTGGAAACCAGCAGCCCTCAAATATATTTTCTGAGTGAAAAGCCGGCCCTGTCCTTTGTTAAATGAGGTGGTGGTGGCCTTCAATAGGTAGGCTATCAGCCTCACCCAGCATCCTGAAATGACTGGCACAGGGACCTATCCCATGCCTTTAGGTAAATCAAGTAGCATTTTTGAGATTATTCATACTATCGGTGGGCAGACCCAATCGAAATTAGGGGCACTTTAATTACAAGTGACACCGCCACATAGAGTGTTTTGGATGGGATAAATAAGCCATTTAGACCCTTTTAGCAGCGGCTATCGGATGTAATATTTAGAAACTTGGCGATATTGGGCGGGCCCACGGGGAAACTGTAAAGTGAAGATAAATTTACACAAATAGGACAGGCTCATTACTCTGTTGGATAATTCCCACATGGCTTTATTACCCGTACTTTGCTATCCAGACCCGCGCTTGCACCAGGTTGCCAAACCGGTGGCGAAAGTGGACGTGCGCATCAAAAAAATTGTGTCGGATATGGCAGACACAATGTATGAGGCTCCTGGCGTAGGGTTAGCCGCGACTCAGGTCGATATTCATGAGCGCATCTTGGTAATCGATGTATCTGATAACCAAGATGAGTTAATGGTATTCATTAACCCCGAACTGATTTGGGCTAGCGCTGAAGTAAAGGCGTGGCGCGAAGGCTGTCTTTCGGTTCCGGAGTATTACGATGAGGTAGAGAGACCTGCTGTTGTTCGCGTCAGAGCAGTAGGTCTCGATGGCAAAGAATTTGAAGTGGAAGCCGACGGTCTTTTATCTGTTTGTCTTCAGCATGAAATGGATCACCTTCAAGGCAAGGTATTTGTTGAGTACCTCTCTATGCTAAAACGCAATCGAATTTCTCTTAGAATGAAAAAACGCGCAAAAGAATTGGTGGGTCAGCGCTAAGCGCAGCTGATGAAAATAGTATTTGCTGGAACTCCAGTCTTTGCTGCCCAAGCAATGCACGCAATAGAGATGGCTGGCCATGAGATTGTTTTGGTTCTCACGCAGCCAGATCGTCGCGCTGGCAGGGGCATGCAAATTCAAGCCAGCCCCGTAAAAATAGCCGCCCTAGAAAAAAACATTCCAGTATTACAGCCAGAAACATTAAAACGCAACATCGTAGATCCCCAAAAAAAAGCACAAGCCAACGAAGCTTATGATTGTTTAAGCCAGTTAAATTTTGATGCCATGGTTGTAGTTGCTTATGGCTTAATTCTTCCACAAGACATATTGGATATTGCGGAACGTAAAGGGCGACATGGCTGCTTTAATATCCATGCTTCTTTATTGCCGCGTTGGCGCGGCGCGGCACCCATTGCGCGCGCCATTGAATCCGGAGATAGCAAGACGGGCGTGAGCATTATGCGCATGGACGCAGGTTTGGATACTGGGGATGTGGTTTTGGTGGGTGAGATCTCAATCGACACCGATGAAACCAGTGCCATCTTGCATGACCGACTTGCGGTATTAGGTGGGGAGCTAATGGTAGAGGTATTGACCCTTTTAGACCAAAATCAAACGCTTAATAGAATGCCGCAGCCAGTCAATGGCATTACCTATGCAGAAAAAATATTAAAAACTGAGGCGCAAATTGATTGGTCATTGAGTGCGGCGAAAATAGATCAACGAATTCGAGCCTTTAATCCTTTCCCGGGGGCCACGAGCACCCTCAATAAAGAGGTTTATAAGTTTTGGAAATCAACCCTACCGAAAGGCTTGCTTTTAAATAAGACAGGGGCTCCAGGAGAGGTGTTGGGCTTTGATGGGGATCATGTCTATATTCAATGTGGTCAAGGCATCATTGAAGTAGATGAAATGCAAAAGCCGGGCGGTAAAAAGACGAGCGCAAGTGCCTGTCTTCAGCCCGCCCATTTACAAGAAAAAATATTACGATTTTTAAAGGTATAGTTTGACTGATCTAAAGACGCCTCATAGCTTGCCGCTTTCGGAAGCAATTACTATTTCCGCACAAGCAATAAGCGAAGTCATGGAAGGGCGATCTCTCACGGAGGTGTTGGATCAGCTAGATGCCCATGAGCGGCCCATTGTCCAGAGCCTCACGTTTGATGCTTTGCGTAAGTGGGTCCGTTCACATGAGCTCATTAAGCAATTTGTTCCTAAGGCGCCACCACCGGAGGTTGATCATTTACTAAGCGTAGCCATTGCTTTATTTCTTCAGGGTAATGCGGATGGAAAAGGCTATGCCGCTCATACGATTGTTGATCAAGCCGTACATGCGTGCGATGAATATGACCAGACTATGTATGCCAAGGGGATGGTGAATGCGGTATTGCGTAAAGTGAGTCTTACGGTGCAACCACCAGAAGACGTGAAGCGTTATCCACCCGATCCTATACCCATGTTCTTTCCTCCATGGTGGCGCGCCAGCTTAAAAAGAAATTATCCAAAGGCGTGGCGGGACATGTTAATTTTGCAAGCCCAGCGCGCACCATTCATCCTTCGAGTAAACGCTCGGCAATACACGCGTGAACAATACCAATCGATACTAAGTCAGGAAGGCATTGCTTCTCAAGCCATTGAAGAGCTTGCCGGTATCAAACTAAATTCAGCTTTGTTATTAAGTACCCCAGTGCCCGTTTCGGAGCTACCTGGTTTTTATAGTGGAGCAGTGTCTGTTCAAGATACGGGCGCCCAATTGGCTGCAGTTTTACTGGATCCGCAACCTGGTGAGCTTGTACTTGATGCTTGCGCAGCACCGGGCGGAAAGACTGCCCATCTATTGGAATTAGCAGATTGCGAGATGGTCGCCTTAGAGTTGGATGGGGAGCGTCTGGGTAAAATTGGCGGCAACTTGGATCGTCTGCGCCTGCATTCTGGTTTGGTAAATGTGGTCAGAGGTGATGCATCAAAAGCAACCTGGTGGGATGGAAAGCTATTTGACAAAATTTTGCTCGATGCGCCCTGCTCCGCCTCGGGAATCGTGACTCGGCACCCAGATATTCCATTTTTGCGTCGGGAAACAGATATATTAGCTTTGCAGGTAAGGCAGCGTGCCATCTTGACGCAAGCCTGGAAGATGCTAAATCCAGAAGGCTTGCTTTTATATGTGACTTGTTCTGTATTTCCAGAGGAGGGTGAGGAGCAGGCAATTTGGTTTGCAGCAGAGCATAGCAATGCGTTACGATTAGTTGCTCCTGGGCAGATTTTGCCAACCGAGACAAATGACGGTTTTTACTATGCCTTGTTTAAGAAAATGGGCCATGAGCCAACGCATTAAGCAATTCTTCCTCGCTTGTTTGCTGCTACTCGGAATATTTTCGGGCCTTGCAAATGCCGAAGGAATCAAAATTAAATCCGTTGAATTGGAGCGGGCAGAGAACGATTGGCTATTAAATGCCGCATTTCAGATTGAGCTTACCCCGGGCCTAGAAGAGGCCGTTCAAAAAGGGGTCGTGCTTTACTTTCAGACTGAATTTGAGCTGACGCGTTCACGTTGGTATTGGTTTGAAGAAAAACCCGCGGCTGCTCAACGTCAAACACGTCTTTCTTACCAGCCTTTAACCCAGCAATATCGCATTTCCTCTGAGGGATTTTCATTTTCTGCAAGAACTATTTCTGAGGCCTTGCAAGCAGTAGGGAGCATTGGTGGTTGGCGAGTAATTGACAATAATCAAATTGATCCAGGGAAATCTTATTCTGCTGCACTCAGAATGACTCTTGACCTAAGCAAGCTACCAAAACCATTTCAGGTAAACGCCTTAAATAATAGAGATTGGAATGTTTCTAGCGATTGGCTGCATTTCCCCTTTCTTCCCAACGGCCCGAATCTAATTAAACGATGAAGAGCCCAAGTGCTGCACTCCGCGCACGTTTTTTTCAAAAAGATGTTTGGAAGAGGCGCGCTCTGCCGATAGCAATGGCGGCAATTGGCACATTTGCTTTGTTGCTGTTGGTTTTATTATCTATCGCATCTTCCAACACGGAATTTTTTGACAACTATTTTATTTGGCTTTATGCGGCCAATGTAGTCGTTGGCATTTGTCTAATCACCGTAATCCTCATATTAGTTATTGTGATTGCCATACGCTGGCATAAGGGGCGATTCGGCACCCGCTTGATCGCTAAATTGGCCATGATTTTTGCCTTGGTTGGCGTAGTGCCGGGTTTAATTTTGTACGGCGTTTCTTTGCAATTCGTCTCAAGAAGTATTGAAACTTGGTTTGATGTCAAAGTGGAGTCTGCCCTTGAGGCGGGGCTAGAGCTCGGGCGCGTTACTCTTAGCACCTCTCTCCAGGAGCTACAAGAAGAGGGCAGGATTATTGCCAATCAAATCCAAAGTATGCCCAATCATGCAAGCCCTGCAGAACTCACCTTATTGCTTTCGCGCTTAAGGGACCAGTTTGGCATACAAGAAATTTCCATCTTTAATGCTCAGCAAGGGCTCATTGCAACCGCATCATCTAGTGAAATCCAAAAGCCATCAGCATCCCCTGGTATAGAGCTGATGAAACAAGCGTCCGCCCTAAAGGGCGCTGGTTTTATTGATGAGCCACAAAATTCCGGTGGCCCGCAGGCGTACCGATTGCGTGCGGTTATTCCGCTCATCAAGGAGAGCCCTCCAGGTGGGCGCGGATTCGGTTTTAGTATCCAGAATCAAAAAGAACTTTGGTACTTACAGCTAGTGAAAGCAGTGCCGGAGGACATTACTAAAAACACTCTGGCAGTCCAGGCTGCCTACAGCGATTATCAGGAGAAGTCTTTAGGTCGAATGGGCTTGCGTAAGATGTTTGTGGGTACATTAACACTGACATTATTTTTTGCTCTATTCGTTGCGGTTACTCTGGCGCTGATCCTCGGTCGACAATTGGCTAGGCCTTTGCTAATGCTGCTCAAGGGAACTCAAGCAGTCGCGCAGGGTGACTTGTCCCCCAAGCCAGAGCTGGATACCGGGGATGAGCTGGGCATGCTAACGCGCCAGTTTAATGTGATGACTAGACAATTGGCAGACACCCGTACTTCTTTACAAGAATCCAAGGCATTCTTGGAAACGGTCCTCGGCAGCCTTACTGCTGGCGTTTGTATTTTTGACAAGCAGTTCAATGTGGTTTCGAGTAATGCTGGAGCGGACCGAATCTTTGGTAAAGATTTGATAAGGCTTGATGGCCGTCCGTTGGGCGATGATCCAGCGCTGATTGAATTTGAGCAGGCTATTAAAGAGGGCTTCGCTACGATGAAGCTGGCAGTAGTAGAGGAGGGCGCCCAGTCAGGAGCCCATTCTTCTGCCCCCATATGGCAAAAGCAAATTCAGTTGCACGCTACTAACGAATTTGAAAATGAACTTGGCGTCACCCTATTTGTTCGCGGGACCAGGTTAACTCCAGATCTGCGCATGGTGGTGTTTGACGATATTACTGATGTAGTGAGTGCCCAGCGATCAATTGCATGGAGTGAGGTAGCTAGACGGCTTGCCCATGAAATTAAAAACCCCTTGACTCCCATACAGCTTTCAGCGGAGAGGTTGCAGCATAAGCTAGCCGGCAAGCTTAGCCCAGAGCAAGAGGAAATGCTGAACCGGAGTACTGAAACCATTATTGGCCAGGTCCAAGCCATGAAAGAAATGGTAAACGACTTTAGAGACTTTGCAAAAACGCCTACGCCACAATTAAAATCAGTCTCTATTAATACCTTGATTACAGAGATATTGGGTTTATATGAAGGTAGCCCAATTCAAACTACATTAGATCAATGTTGCCCCAATATATTGGGAGACTCAACTCAGCTAAGACAGGTCATACACAACCTTTTACAAAATGCACAAGATGCAACATTGGAGAGCGAGAATCAGAGCGCATCAGTGGAAGTGAAAACGGAGCTGGTTCCTTACGAAGAGCTTAACGGGATGGCACAAAATGCAGTGCGACTCACAATAAGTGATAGTGGATCTGGATTTCCAGCTAAGATATTGGCAAGAGCATTTGAACCATATGTCACAACAAAGAGTAAGGGCACCGGTTTGGGTTTAGCGGTTGTGAAAAAAATCATTGATGATCACGGGGCCAAAATTGAAATACGGAATCGCATGCAGGGAGAAAAAGTAGTTGGAGCACGAGTATCAATTTTATTTATGAATCTCGCTAATGAGGTGGTTTAAGTATGGCTAGTATTTTGGTGGTTGATGATGAGATGGGAATTCGTGAGCTTCTTAATGAGATTCTGACGGATGAAGGTCATACCGTATATGCGGCAGAAAGTGCCATTCAAGCACGCACCATTCGCGAACAGATGCGCCCAGACCTGGTTCTACTGGATATTTGGATGCCCGATACTGATGGCATTACTTTATTGAAAGAGTGGTCCAAAACTGGGCAACTAACAATGCCAGTTGTCATGATGTCTGGTCATGCCACCATTGATACTGCTGTAGAAGCTACCCGAATTGGCGCCATGAACTTCTTAGAAAAGCCGATTGCTCTTCAGAAGTTACTGAAAACAGTAAATAAAGCGCTAGAGAGCTCGCCTAAATATGTAGAGCCTGCTGAAGAAAAAGGGCCCCAGATAATTGCCATGACAGGCTCTGGTGCCAAACTCCCCTCTACCGAGCAAGCATCATTTCAAGATCAAGATGAGTACATTAGCGGAATTGCTAAGACCTATTTTGATTTGCCTTTACGTGAGGCTAGAGACTTATTTGAAAAGGCTTACTTTGAGCATCAAATGATTATTATGGGCGGTAGCATGACCAAGATTTCTGAATACACCGGCTTAGAGCGCACGCATCTTTATCGCAAGCTAAAGGCGCTGGGAATTGATACTTCACGTAATAAGACTGAGCACTAAGACCATTAGCAAATAATTTGCCATAAGTGACCGGCAATTGATTATTTGCGTGAGCGTTTGTTGAAGGCGTTGATGCAGAACACGGCATCGGCGTTGCGACGGATAATAGCGGCCACATCATTTCGGAATTATTCCCATGGAAATTAAGGTTAACTTTCTCAATAAGCTGCGTCTTGAGGCCAAGTTCGACGACTTCACGGTGATTGCTGACCAGCCTATTCGATATAAGGGCGATGGCTCGGCTCCAGGCCCATTTGATTACTTTCTGGCTTCATCAGCCTTATGTGCGGCTTATTTTGTAAAGTTGTACTGCGATACACGCAATATTTCCACTGAAAATATTCGCCTCTCACAGAATAATATTGTTGATCCAGGAAATCGTTATCAGCAGATTTTCAAGATTCAAGTTGAGTTGCCTGAAGAAATTTCCGCCAATGACCGCCAAGGGATTTTGCGCTCCATAGAGCGTTGTACGGTTAAAAAAGTGGTTCAAGCTGGACCAGAGTTTGTCATTGAAGAAGTAAAGAACCTAGATGCAGATGCGCAGACCTTGTTGATCTTGAAGTCGGCACCTGACGCTACTACTTATATTGCGGGCAAAGATCTCCCGCTGGAGCAAACCATTGCCAATATGTCTGGTGTATTGGCGAACCTAGGAATTAAGATTGAAATCGCTTCATGGCGCAACATCATTCCTAATGTGTGGTCCTTACACGTCCGCGATGCGCACTCGCCGATGTGTTTTACCAATGGGAAGGGATCGACCAAGGAAAGTGCATTGGCATCGGCCTTGGGCGAGTACATCGAGCGACTTAGTAACAACCATTTCTATGCCGGCGTGTTCTGGGGTGAGGACATCGCCAATGGAGCATTTGTGCATTACCCGAATGAGCGCTGGTTCAAGCCGGGCAGTAAAGATGCGCTACCCACAGAAATTCTGGATGAGTACTGCCTCAATATTTTTAATCCCGATGGCGAATTGCGTGGCTCACATTTGATTGATACCAATTCGGGCAATGCACAGCGTGGTATTTGTTCATTGCCGTATGTGCGTCAGTCGGATGGCGAGCTCGTTTATTTCCCGTCCAACCTCATCGAAAACCTTTACGTCAGCAATGGCATGAGCGCTGGCAATACCTTGGTCGAAGCACAAGTGCAATGCCTGTCGGAGATTTTTGAGCGAGCAGTCAAACGTGAAATTCTAGAAGGTGAAATTGCTTTGCCGGATGTACCGCAGGAAGTACTCGCGAAATACCCTGACATTGTGGAAGGTATTCAAGGACTAGAAGAGCAGGGCTTTCCGGTATTGGTGAAGGATGCTTCGCTGGGCGGTGCCTATCCTGTAATGTGCGTTACCTTGATGAATCCAAGAACAGGCGGTGTTTTTGCTTCCTTTGGCGCACACCCCAGCCTAGAGGTGGCGCTGGAGCGTAGTTTGACAGAGCTACTACAGGGACGTAGCTTAGAGGGTCTGAATGATTTGCCCCCGCCTACTTTCGCAAGTGAAGCGGTGACTGAGCCCAATAACTTTGTTGAGCATTTCATTGATTCCAGCGGCATTGTGTCGTGGCGCTTTTTTAGCGAAAAATCAGATTACGATTTTGTTGAGTGGGATTTCTCGGGCCAGGGAGAAAACTCCAATGCACAAGAGGCGGCAACTTTATTCGGCATTCTGGAGTCTATGGGTAAAGAGTCTTATGTAGCAGTGTATGACCAGCTAGGTGCAATCGCATGCCGAATCTTGGTGCCTGGCTATTCTGAGGTTTATCCGATAGAAGATTTGATTTGGGATAACACCAATAAGGCCTTGTTGTTCCGGGCGGATATTTTGAATCTAGCCACCCTAGATAATGCAAGCCTAGGTGCGTTGCTTGAGCGCCTAGAAAATAACGAGCTAGATGAATATGGCGACATCGCTACATTGATCGGCATCGAGTTTGATGAGAATACGCCTTGGGGTCAGTTAACCGTTCTTGAATTGAAGCTGCTGATTCAGCTTGCCTTAAAGAAATTGGATGAGACCAATGAGCTGGTGGGTGCCTTCCTTCAATATAACGACAATACAGTCGAGCGCAGATTGTTTTATCAGGCCTTAAGTGCGGTTCTGGAGATTGAGCTGGATGACGACTTAGAGCTCGACGACTACATAGTTAATCTGCGTCGGATGTTTGGCGATGAGCGGATGGATGCCGTAATAGGATCAGTGGATGGTAGCGTGCGATTCTATGGATTAACTCCAACTAGCATAAAACTGGAGGGGCTTGATAGGCACCACCGCTTAATCGACAGCTATAGAAAACTGCACGCGGCTCGGACCAAAACGATGGCGACCAATAACTAGATTGTAGGCAGGGAATCAATGCAAGTTTGAAGTAATTGTGCCCGCTAACATTGGGTCTAATATTGGCGATACTATCCGCGTTTACTGGATCTGCGCTTTGCGCCTTTATTAAATCCGAGCAAGGTCACTGGGCTAAGACTGTCGAAAAGGCGAAGATTACTATTAATTTTTACAACTCTGCTATATGAGCCCAGTAAGTGGCGGTTTATAAGAAAATCCAGCAGAGTAAGCCCAGTTACCCACATTTAGAGAGCTTACTTACAGTTTCATTTATAATTCCAAGTCTTGGCCTGGTAGCTCAGTCGGTAGAGCAGAGGATTGAAAATCCTTGTGTCGGTGGTTCGATTCCGCCCCGGGCCACCAAGAACCTTAATAGCCCACTTGTTGGGCTATTTTCTTTTGGGGCTGGTAGACTTTGCTGAAATAAAAAAACAGGGGTAGTCATGAAAAAGTTCGCAATTTTACTCTGGGTCTTGTCAATGCCAGTTGCTTTTGCTCAATCTCAAAACTTTGAGGGCATTGACATATCTTTTGATTACAACATCAATGCTATTGCTGATAAATCTACTCCTGGCGGTTCTGTCTATAACAGAAGTGGTGTGCCATCAATTACTGCCGACGCCTATAAGGCAATTGGCGAGCAATGGTTGGTTGGTGTTTATGGCACTTATGATTTGGGTACTACCGATACCACCGGCCAAGACCCAGACGCAAAGCACCCAATTGAAGCCGGAGCAAAGCTGGGATACGCCTTAGCTGAAAAATGGATGCCTTACATTAAGCTGGGATATTCATGGTCTAAGTTTTCTTCACCAGGCTATTACCAGTGGCTAAATGGCCCTAGTTATGGCCTGGGGGTAGATTACCTCATTACTAAAAACCTTTTTGTGCGAGCCGAAGTGTCACAACAAAACTATAAAACTGTTTATTGGAATGATGGCTCAAGCGATAAGGTCTATATCAATTCTTATGGCGCATCAATTGGCTGGAAGTTCTAGGATCAAGCATCCTAGGCCCTGGTCGATTCCGCCCCGGGCCACCAAGAATCAAAAAGAGAGCTTTTAGCTCTCTTTTTTCATTTCAGTTTGCCTAAAAGTAGTTGATGGTTCATTCACCTTGGCTCAGCGTTTTTTGTTGGTGCCTAGAGTTCTCAATCTAGACTTCAGGATGTCTAATCCTGTTCTACCGTTTCTACTATCCGCCCACGATTGATCGGGGTACCCTTTTCATGTAATGTCCTTTAAAAGGACAAAATTAAATTAGGTAAACATGCAATCAATATGCGAATTTTTTTCCAAACTAGATAATGGTGATTTAGCTGGGTGGGCTCAAGCAATTGGAACAGTTTTGGCAATTATTGTCTCAGGCTGGATTGCTGTTTGGCAGGCGAAGAAACAATATGAAAACAGCTTACGGCTTCAAAATATACAAGATAAAAATAAAGAAATTGTTTTGACTGAGGCTGTAGTTGAGGTAATTAAAAATAGTGCCGCCAGAGTCAAATATGTATATGACTCACTTGGCTCAAGGCGGGACATATATGACGTTGCTGATAAGGTTAAGTACTATGATTTTGAAGGCCTTAATGACGTTATAGAGTCTTTAAAACAAATCCCTCTTAAAGATTTGCCTTCGGCAAAATTAGTGACCGATGTGATGACGTTAATTTCGGGCATCAGACAGCTAGAGATTCAGGTAGATAAGGCGATTGCTAAAAATTCTAAAATGGACGCTAATGAGTTTGAGATTTTCTTGAAAACGCTGTTACAAATAAAGGATTCAACAGCTAACACATACAAGGGTGCTCAAGACTACCTAGACTCAATCAGATAAAACTATGAATGACGAATCCAACCTAGAATTTGTGGGCAAGATTAAAGCCCAGAAGCTGACCTCTTTAGCCGAAGACTCTAAGAGTGAGTTAGCTGAAATTCATGCTGATCAAGAGCATTGGGCAAAGTACGGCACCAACCGATCGTCAAAAGCCGCCAAAAGCAAGCGTGAAATCATGGAGGAGTTAAGTCGTGAACGATTCCCATGGGAAGAGTAAGCCCACCCTAGACTCTCTGCTTAAGGATCAACAAGTCATTTCAGGCAAAGATCTAATTAAGCGACATAAAGAACAAGAGCGGCAAAAGGCTTTGTTACAAGAAGCTATTGAGTTTGAGCAGAGAAATCGTAGGGTTAAAACAAATAATCTAGATAACAACAATGGCACGAACTAAGCCTAAGTGGCGCCTATTTTTACAAGCTCGTGAGTGGGCTCATTCGCTCGGCCTACAGTCGGAAAAGCATTGGCGTATTTACAGAAAAGAAGGGCTTCCATCTGATATTCCAAGTAACCCCAATAGAGAATATGCAGATGAATGGCGGGGGTGGGGAGATTGGCTAGGTACAGGCAGGGTCGCTGATAAAGACAAGATTTATAGAGGTTATGAAGAGGCATCGGCTTGGGCTAAAGAGCAAGGCATTACAAAGTTGCAAGAGTGGAGAGCCATAACTAAAGATAAAAATTTTCCAAAAGATATTCCAGTTGTGCCACATAACACTTATAAAAAGCAATGGACAAATTGGGGTGACTTTTTGCAAACAGGTTATGTGCATTACAAGCAAAGAACACGAGTTAGCTATGAGGATGCAAAGGCCTGGGCAAGAAAGATGGGAGTGCTTCGAAAAGAAGATTGGGATATGCTCTCGGCTAACGGATTGATGCCTCCAGAAATACCAACAAATGTTTCAAAGTTTTACGAAGAATGGAAGAGCTGGTCTGATTTCTTGGGCAATCAAATTAAAGGTGGCGCCTCAATAACTGAAGTCATTATTGGAAATGAAATTAGCCAATTCTTGTGTGTTGATGATTCAATAAGATCAATTCGTCTTAAGGATGGAAAATCTAAAAGAGTAGATATTGCAATACCAAACATAAAGTTATTGATTGAATACGACGGTGCTCACTGGCACAAGAGTTTAGTTGAAAAAGACACGCTTGATAATCAGAAATTAAAAGAGGTTGGATGGACGGTTTTGAGGGTGAGAGAAAAACCGTTGAGAGCTATTTCTGACCTAGATGTGCTGGTAAGCGCAAAAGACTCATTGTTTATCAAAACATCGAAAGTTCTAAATAAATTAATCGAACTTAATTTTTTGAAACCAACAACAAAAATTAAGAAATATATTGAGAGTGGATCACTATCAAAAGAATCTGTTGGGTTACAAGACCAAAACTGGTTATCGTATCTAGATGCGAAAAATTGGGCAAAGCAACAGGGCATAAAGTCAGAATCTCAATGGCGAAAATTTAAGGCTGGAGGTGTTTTACCAAGCAATATTCCAGCTACGCCTGAAGAGGCGTATAGAACTGAATGGATTGGTTGGGGAGATTTCTTAGGGACGGGAAATATTGCATCTAGAAAAGAGCTTATGCCATTTCCCCAAGCCAGAGAATACGTAAGAAAGTTAGGCATCAAGGATTCAAGAGATTGGCGAGTAAAAATTAAAGAAGGAATCATTCCTGCGAATATTGCGAGAAATCCTCAATCAGCCTATGGTGAGTGGGTTTCTTGGCTTGATTGGTTGGGGACTGAAAATACCGCCAAGAGAAAAAGAAGTTGGCTTCCATTTTCTGATGCCGTAGAAATTTCCAAATCATTGGGATTAAGAAGTGAATCAGATTGGCGCAAAGCAAAAAAAGAAGGGCGAATTCCCAATGAGCTTCCCTCTGCTCCAGAGCAACTTTATAAAAGCGAGTGGAAAGGCTGGGGTTACTGGCTAGGCACAGGAAATAAAAAAAGAGGTACGTAGGTTGCCCAACTAAAACTCTGAAAATAAAATTGCTGTATGAGCACAGCATGCCACCTACAAAGTGACTAAGGTAATCAAAGTACCTGAAAGTCACCTAGAAGTAATCTCCTCACCCCAGCCTGAATCCCAGCCTACAGCCTTAAGCCAACTCAAATACGCAGAGCCCACAGAGCTTTATCTGCGTGATGGCGAAGTAGTTATCCACCGCAGACCTGGAAGCCCACTATGGCATTGCCGTTTTAGACTGCAAGATGGCTCATGGCATCGTCAGACTACTCGCCAAGCAAGTATTGAGCACGCAGTACGAATGGCCTGCGATCTTTATGATGAAACCAGATTTCGCCAAAGACTGGGGCTTGCACAAAAGTCACCTACGTTTGCAGAAATTGCACACGCTACTCTCTACTCAATGCGGCAGGATTTGGATATTGGTATAGGTAGGCCTTACGATCTTTGTGCTGAAATATTCTTGAGTCAGTTGGGTTGCAAAATCCAACGGCATCCAATTGGTTAGTGACTGCAAGTCTCTGCTACTGCCCAGAATTTCCATCCCTGTGACGCTTAGTCCAGTTTCAGGGTGACATAACGACTAGGTGTCACTGCCCTTGTTTCAGTAGTAATAAGTGATGGCATACAAAGCGTTCTTTTACTTTGTCGTCATAGTTATTTAGTGAAACCTAATAATAGGAGACAAGATCTGGGTCAAATCATTAGATCTTTATGGCTTTTGGAAAAAAGAGGTTGTCCATTCAAAAACTCTGAACATAAATTAAGTGTGCCCATTAACTTATAGGAGAAAAAGATGAGCACATTAAACAGTTTGAAGATGGTTAATTCAAAAAAGCCAACAGTTATTCCACCAGTACTGCATCGCCGAAACAAATTAGCGAATAAAGTCTGGGAGCAAATCCAGTTAGCTAAAGCTAATAAAGACGGCGGCACATTTACTGTGAAGAAATTTAAAACAGTAAAAGCTATGGATGGTGCACGTAAAACCATTGAACATGAAAAGCGTATTCGCCAGTGGTGGTTTGTAGCCGCTGATGGCAAGGTCTGCTTAAACATTCGCTATGGTGCCAAGATCATAGAGTTTGCTAAAGGTAAGACTGCAGTAGAGGTCAATTCAGCAGATGAACTCATTAAAGCCCTAGAAATCATTAAGACTGCAGTAGAGGCTGGTGAGCTTGATGCACAAATAGAGGCCGCAAGCGGTGCAGTTCGTGCGGGCTTTGGTCGTTGATGCTTGTCCTTTTAAAGGACGTTTATATATGGGGCGCACCGCAAGGTAGCCCCATAGGTGGCGAGGGCTGTCGACACCGACCCAGCAAAGCACAAGGCGAATGTCTGGCACCAGCTGGTGCGTTTTTAGACAGAGACGACCATCATTTTCCAGCACCACGTGGTGCACGTTTTGGAAAAGATGGGTGGGCTGAAGCCCTCATCGCAGAGGCGAGCCAGCTGGCCGAGAGCCGAATGCGACATGATTTAAAAGACCCGAGGGGCGCCGAGACTATAAATATTGGTATGAACAAATATCAAGCCCTAGTTCGCATTAATGGCCATCAAGTCAAAACCGCAGTATTTGCCGATAGTCAGATCCACGCGCGACTGATCCTGCAATATCAATTTGGCATGAATAGCTTGGCATCAGCCCCCAGCCTATCTGAAGATGATGATGCGTTGGCTGTAGAGGAAGCTGTCAAAATGATTAAACCCATTAAGCCGCTGAATATCAAACAGGCAAGAGTGGCATCGCTTAAACGAAATGTAGATTCAGCTAAGCAACAATTAAAGCTGGAAAAAGATCGCCAGCATCATCAACAGGCTATTAGGCCGATCAGCAGTAAGCCCTAAAAAATTTACCGCGCAATTTTCAACGCCAGTGGAGATCTCTGGCCATGGTGATCTAATCTAACCCCGCCTCGTATTCGTAATAATTCTTATTCTGAAAATCAGGCGATTTGGTATGAATTGTGGGGTTTTCTAGGGATCTTTTAGGCTTAATTGATTTTCGCATTCATGGGGATGAGAGATATAGCAAAAAACTATATACACTATTAAAAAGCATAAGGCAGATATGGGAATACTTACTAACCTTAATTTTTCATTGATTGAAAAAGTGGCGGATCACTTTTTTAAAGAGAGGGGTATAAAAAGTTGGTCACAGCATCCTTATATAACCACCATAGACTATGAACCAAAATTGCGCGATGCAGTGGTGAGATTTACTTATGCTGATAAATTCCAATCTGACTCAGATAGCCCAGAAGTTTCGGTTAAGGCTTATTTAAAGTCTAAAAATACTGTTGAATTTTGTGCGCCCAAAAAAATATCTAATCCAATAGATTGCAAGGAAATGTTGGATCAAATTTGGCTCACCATCTTAAAAGAAGACAAAGCTAAATTTGGAAATCTAGATGATTTTGATCAGTTCAATTACTTAGATACAATTTTTGAAATGGCTCACCAGATAATTCTGAGAGAAAAGGAAAGTGGTGTGTTGGCCTATTACAGCAATTTAGATAATTATGTCAGGGATGCTCAACACGCACTAAAAACTTCTTATGAGCCTGACATGGTTAAAAGTGATATCTGTAAGCTCGTATCTGAAAAGAATATTTTAGAAAAATATTCTGTGGCTAGATTGAAAAAGTCACTTGATATAGACGATTCAATATTTCTTGAGGCTAGAGTTTTGGTTGAAAGCGAATACCCTGGAATTACAAACTTTAAAAAAAGAAAATTCTAGATGACACGAGTCACTTCATTTAATTTATTTCAATGTAGTGAGTGTGGTCAGCGCCATGTGTTACCAAACTATGGTTCTGTTAGCGGCTATATTCCAAGAGACTTCAATGTATCAAGCGATTCCCTGAGGGTTTGTCAAAGATGTTCTTCAAAAAAGCCTTTGAGGAACTTTATTCCTTTGGGCGTGATATATAAACCTGAGCGAGATTCGACACCAAAATTCTTGCGAAAAATACGAAAAATACTAGATAAAAACTATAAGGGTGAAGAGCCATACCCCTCAGAACTCTATCCAGATTTAGATATCAAACCATTTGATGCGGCTGAATATTTCCCTCCATCTGTTATGAAATACTACGAGACATATGGGGGATACCCAAATTGGTATGTTGAGCTACGTGCGGCCCAAATAAAAGAGAGATGACTTGAATTCTGGGAAGCCTTATTTTAATCGTATAAGATCTAATAACTTTTTAGATACATGTGCTTTCGATCCTAAGTTGGAGCCGGAAGCTTCTTGTGCTCGTAAAATTCGTGAGCTCTCAAACGAAGGAAAAATTCTCCTAATACTTTCTCATACGAATCAGAAAGAAGTTGATCACCCAAACACTCCAAGTGACGTGAAGGCGGAGGCCAAGGCAATGATTTATAGCCTGCCCGTTCAATTAACTGCTGACGAAGTAAAAAAATTTAGAAAGATTCATGAAATTCTTACGGGTAATGCAATTGCGGGCGCACATTATGCCGATGCGACTCATATTGCAGAATCCATAAAATACGGAGGCTCTTTCATTACCACTGATAGGAGAATATTGAGCAAAAGAAATGAATTGCAGGAGATTGGCGCTGTAATTTTCAAGCCATCAGAGTGGTTGAGTGAATTTAATTCATCAAGCTTTTAATTCGTCCTTTAAAAGGACGCTTCATGCGTGGGGTACCCCGACCACAACAAGGACATCACATCCTTGTTTCAGTCAAATCCCCATCACACCACCACGTAGTCTTGTAATCCTTGCGTGGGTCAAAATAACTTAACCAATTCAACCTCTTACAACACCCCATATAAATTTTGTGCACAAAGTTTGCCTATGGTGGGGTTAACCTTGCAGGCTAGCTAGCGAAAGTACGGTCTATCGGAGAGTTGAAAATCCTTGTGTCGGTGGTTCGATTCCGCCCCGGGCCACCAAGAATCACCAAAACCACCTTCGTGAACTGACCCCCAAAAGTTGGACACCAAGTCCAACCAAGGGGGTTTTGTTTTATGAGCAAATACAGTACGCAGTTCAAGCTAAAGGTAGTTAAAGAGTATTTAAAGTTTGGCGGTCTTAGGAGGATAGCTAATCTCCATGAGATTAATACTTCTGATATCCGTAATTGGACTTTAGCCTATCAAACACATGGCTTACCCAGCCTTAAAAAGAGGGTTCTTCAGCAATATACGCCGCAGTTCAAGCTTTCTGTTCTTCAATATATGAAGAACAATCAGGCATCTATACGCCCTACTGCAGCCCACTTTAATATTGCTGCGCCCAGCTCGATTAGCGTTTGGCAGCGCCTCTACAATGAAGGTGGTATTGCAGCTTTGCAAGCCAGACCTAA
>Ga0364886_10068_pt1 | contig 65307 bp, 53 predicted proteins | sample ExccelJu500001D3_4_FD_206926 | JGI IMG/M metagenome (GOLD analysis project Ga0364886, IMG submission 206926) | Enriched cells from Trout Bog Lake Hypolimnion, Wisconsin, USA - BchlTB.July23.5000.01.D3 | ecosystem: Environmental > Aquatic > Freshwater > Lake > Hypolimnion/Profundal zone | place... | reverse complement strand
ATTGCCATATGCTTAATTTTATCGTGATTATTCTGAAATCAGCAAAGGTAATCCGCTGCAGATCATTTATCTTTTATTTCTTATGTATTGCTAACGTCTGACATTAACTTTTTGTTCAGAATTTGTGGTGCGAAGCCGTGGTTCCTTAATATCTTTTTTTCCACCACATCCTGAGCCTTTCAAGAATTTTTTGCTCCGATGCATTATTTTGAGGGGTGTAGAATCGTTTCTCTTTGATTTTTTCAGGGAGAAAATCCTGATCGACAAAGTTACCTTCGAAAGCATGGGCATATTTGTATTCCTTGCCGTATCCAAGATCTTTCATCAGTTTTGTGGGGGCATTACGCAAGTGGAGCGGAATGGGAAGATGACCCGATTCGCGAACCTCTGCCAGGGCAGCATCAATAGCCTCATAAGCCGAATTGCTTTTAGGTGAGGTGGCCAGGTAAATTGTGCACTCAGATAATATAATGCGGGATTCGGGCATTCCAATTTTATGGACCGCGTCAAACGTATTTTGTGCAATCAGAAAAGCATTTGGGTTTGCAAGCCCCACATCTTCAGAAGATAAGATCAACAAGCGACGGGCTATAAATTTGACATCCTCTCCACCTTCGATCATTCTTGCCAGATAATAAACAGCTCCATCCGGGTCACCTCCACGTATGCTCTTAATAAAGGCCGAGATAATATCATAATGCATCTCGCCATCTTTGTCATACAATGCCAGGTTTGCCTGTAATTGAGAAATGACCAGTTCGTTGGTGATTACTACTTCATCGCCGGTAACTGCATTCAGGACGATTTCAAGAACGTTAAGCAGTTTTCGGGCATCGCCGCCGGAGAACCGGAGCATGGCCTCATTTTCCTGCACCACGATTTTTCGTTGGCTGATTTCATAATCTGAGCTAAGTGCCTGGTTTAACAGGGCGATTAGATCTTCTTTTTCCAGTGATTTCAGAATATAAACCTGACAGCGGGAGAGGAGAGGAGAGATTACTTCAAAAGAGGGATTCTCAGTAGTGGCACCTATCAGTGTCACAAGGCCTTGTTCGACAGCTCCCAGAAGCGAATCCTGCTGGGCCTTACTAAACCGGTGAATCTCATCGATAAACAAGATCGGATTGGGTGCAGTGAAGAAACGGTTACTCCTCGCTTTTTCAATCACCTCGCGCACATCTTTTACCCCTGAATTAATGGCGCTCAGAATATAGAAGGGACGGTTTAGGGAATTAGCAATAATTTTGGCCAGTGTAGTTTTTCCAACACCGGGAGGTCCCCAAAGAATGATGGACGACAGATTTCCGGAGTCAATCATTTTCCGAAGTACCGCACCCTCGCCCACCAGATGTTTCTGGCCGATATAGTCATTCAGACTAGTGGGTCTTAATCTTTCTGCCAGGGGTTGGTTAGACATAAGTTGAATGAAATTATACCGTTAATAATCTGCGGGAGAAAACCTGACCAGGATCCTGTTAGTTACAATACCTTTTGATTACATTGTAAGCGTCAGTCAATCCTAATTCTCCGGCTTTACTTAGATCGAGTGAGCCACCTTCCATATCATCCAGATAGATTCGGGTCAATCCCCTGTTAAAATAGGCTTCAGCAAAATCGGGTTCAAGTTCTATTGCTTTTGAGTAATCGTTAATAGCACCCAGGTAATCTTTCTTTTTAACTTTTGTATTCCCCATATTATACCATGCGAATATAAATCTGGGATTCATGTACAATATTGATTCATAGTCCTTTATGATGTCTTCATAATCCAGGATTTTCTCTTCCTTAGGAGCATCAGGAGAGGCTTTAGCCCCATTTATATTAAGGGTTGTTGGTTCCGGAAGAATCCCTGGCATCCGGATAAAATCGACCCGCTTCATCATCGCATTGGCTCGGCTGAAATAGGCTAAAACATTATGCCCGTCGATTTTAATTGTCCGGTTATAATCTTCAATTGCCTGATTGTAGTTTTTCAACAGTTCATAGTAGATCGCCCTGTTGAAATAGGAATCCGGATTTTTCTTATTATTTTGTATCTTTTTATCCCAAAGACTGATATTTTCATTGTATTCTTCACTTCTCCAATCATCGTTTTTGACTGGTTTATTGGTAATGAGCATGAAAGGCTGATTGTTGTTTTTACGATTTATCGCATCCACCTCCATGCTGTAATATTGTAATCTCTGATAATCCACTGAATCTTTATGAAAAATAGAAATTATAAATTCCGATTTTAATTCAATTTTCACATTCCGATTTTGAACCATTCCTCTGGCGATCTCAGTTTCAGTCACTTCTCCTCCATTATTCACTATGATATTTCGTCGGGCGCGTTTTTGTGTTACAGGTCCTTTGTGGATTTCCTGTTGCATAGATGTTGAATCGGCAGTAGCACTGGTATTTGGATTATTTTGAGCCAGTGCATTAGCCTGGTTGGCTGTTCCTCCGGTTGAAGCAGATTGATTCGACTGATTAGCATTAGCTGGTTGGTTTGACTGATTCGTATTAGCCGATTTATTCTGTCCGTTTTTATTCTGGGATTTTTGATTGGCTGTTGGCAGTACGAATCCATACAAGCGTCTTTGTTTTTCCTTTTCCTGTTCAGCGTCAATACGTTTCCTATACTGTGCAAATTTGGGATCAAGTTGTTCTGCAACAGCAAAATCTGCTTCAAATCCGGGAATTTTAAGAGATTCCTTTGCAATACCCCGGTTTAGCCAGGCAACAGCAATCTCGGGGTTTAATTTAATAGCCATATCATAATCGGGAATTGCACCCCGTGTATCATCGAGTTTATGTTTGACGATTCCACGGTTTGCAAATGCCTGGGCCATTTTGGGATCGAGCCTGATGCAAAGGTCGTAATCTTTCAAAGCACCGGCATAATCTTCTTTTTCAAATTTGGCTATTCCCCTCATCAGGTATGCCCCGGCAAAGTGAGGTCTTATTTTAATTGCTTCGTCACAATCTTTAATAGCTCCATCCAGATCATTTTTCATTTGTTTGGCTGAACTTCTGTTAAGAAATGTATTCGCTTGCAGCGGATCAATCTCAAGTGCCATGGTATAATCATCAATGGCGCCATTGAGGTCTTCCAGAGCAGCCTTTGCAATTCCCCGATTGGTATAAATTGCCTGATCATCACTTTTATACTCAAGTGCTTTGGTGTAATCGCTTAATGCCTCTTTATAATTTTTAAGCTCATAGTTAGCCATCCCCCGAAACATATAGGCTTCCGGATAAAAGGGCTTGATATCAATGGCCTTATCATAATCATTTTTAGCCCCCCTGTAGTCATCAATATAATGCTTTGCCATTCCTCTGAAATAATAGGGTTCAGGGAGATTTGGTCTTAGTTTTATAACTATATTTAAATTTTCTATTGCACTGACGTAATTTCCGAAATAAATCCGGCTGCGTCCTATATAAAAATACTGATCAATATTGAGTTGCGCGAATGCAGACAATGAAATGCCGGTAAAAATCAGTATGGTAAATATTTTCTTCATCAGAAGGTGAATAGCAATTTGTAAGGGTGCAAAAATAGCAAAATTGTATTTGTTGGCTGAGTTCCGGGTTTTAATTTTAATATAATAATGTATAAAGCATGTTAAATAGGTGTGATTGGTGTTTAGGGGATGATCTGTATCTTCAATACCACGATCTGGAATGGGGGGTGCCGGTTCATGACGATCAAAAGCTCTTTGAATTTCTCACCCTCGAAGGGGCTCAGGCTGGATTGAGTTGGTTAACAGTACTGCGAAAAAGAGAGAGTTATCGTTTCGCTTTTGACGGTTTTAATCCCCAAAGAATTGCCAGCTACAATGAGGATAAAATAGTTGAACTCCTGAATAATACCGGAATTATCAGAAACCGGCTGAAGATTGCATCCACGGTAAAAAATGCTCAGGCCTTTCTCGCTGTTCAAGAGAAATTTGGCAGTTTTGACCAGTATATCTGGGGATTTTTAAATGGGCAAACAATTCATCACAAGCATAAATCAATTAAAGAAGTTCCTGCGGAAACAGATAGTTCCCGGATCATATCGAAGGATATGAAAAAAAGGGGGTTTACTTTCGTTGGACCAACAATCATTTATTCCCATATGCAAGCCACAGGAATGGTTAATGATCACCTGATCGATTGTTATCGTTACAGGGAATTAGGTGGAAATAGTTAGAATTTGCCACCGCCAAATGATTCTTTTGAACAATTTAATACTTTGATAGAAAGTGCAATAATAAGGTTTAATTAAAGGAGCTCACCTTCATCGAAATTACGTCTTTCGGTTACATTGCCTTCTGAATCGGTAATAAATATATGGCGTACCTGAAAATGGTCACGGATAATAAACTCATAAATAGGAAGATTTTCAGCCTTTTCAATAAATATCGAACTCATGATCTGGCCGAAGGTTTCGAGTTTTTCCCTGATTGCAAGATTAAGCATTTCAATTTTGTAATTTGTCTCCGTTTTAAGCCATTTCCCCGATTTTTCGAACCAGGCAATCATTTCTATACCATTAATACGGAAAATAACTTCGAAATGACCATCCTTTTCTTTTGACCATTCAACATTGGTGGCTTCAGGAAAAAGCAGATCAAATGATTTCAAAAGTGGTTGTCCTGGAGTATTGGGATTAATCCGGAATAAATATTTTAGGATAAAATCTTTCATAGAATGGTTTTCTCTTTGAGACGGAATTTAACACAAAAGTCACATTCAAAAAGAAAACTAACCTTGATTATAATGTTCTTTGTACAAGAATGCTACCCGGTCCCGGGCACGTTTTAACCTCATTTTGGTCGCACTTTCACTAATCTTTAATGCAGTTTGTATGTATGCTATAGGTACATTATCTATATAATGCATGGTGAGTAAAGCTTTTTCTTCAGGATGGATATATTCAAGGATTTTCATCAGACGTTCACTATTGATCTCCTTTTCATTCAATTCATCGATTACGTCAGGTAGTTCATGCTGGCTGTTCCAGTCAGGATAATTCATCTTCTTTTTTGTACGCAGGTACTCTATACAATTATTATAAGTAATCGCATAAAGCCAGGTAGAGAAATTAGATTCCCCTCTAAAGTCGGTCAGACGCTCGAAAACTTTACAAAATATGTCCTGTACAAATTCCTGGGCAAGAGTTTTATCTTTCAGCAAAGAATAACATTTGTCGTAAACCTTATCTGAGTAGCGTTTGTAAAGCACTTCAAAAAGGTTTGTATTGTGTTCTTGCTTAATAAGTCTGATGATTTCCTTATCAGAATAATCCTTAACAGAACTTTTTATTGTCATCTTTTAAAAACGATAAAACATTAGAAATAAAGATTCTATAATAATTCACTCGTCAAAATTAAAAAAAAATCTCAAAATATTGTGACCTCTCCACAGGTTTGCGTCTAAACTGTATATTTTTAAGAATTGAAAAACATTTATTACTTTAAATTTATCTTCAAAATTATGAAAAAGGGATTATTAAAACTGGTTGCTTTTAGTGTTTTAGTTGTTACATTGGCTAGTTGTGCCAAAGCTCCTCAAGCTGAAATTGATGCTGCAAACGTTGCTATCGAAGCTGCTAAAACTGCAGGTGCTGATCGTTATGTACCTGAATCTTTCAATGCTGCTTCTGAAGCATTAAAAACTGCTGTTACAGCTGTTGAAGAGCAGAATTCAAAATTTGCGTTATTCCGCAACTATGATGCTGCTAAGACAACTCTTGCTTCTGTAAACACTCTTGCAGCTAAAGCTGTTGAAGAAACAACTGCAAAGAAAGCCGCTTTAAAAGCTGAAGTTACTGCTGCTCTTACTGAACTTGGTACCATTACCGCTGCAAACAAGGAATTGTTAGCAAAAGCTCCTAAGGGAAAAGAAGGCAAAGCTGCTGTTGAAGCTATCGGACAGGAAATTGCTGCTGTTGAAACTGTTGGCACTGAAGTTACTGCTGGTGTTACAAACAACGAAGACATCTTAACTCTTTCTGGCAAAATCAAACCAGCTGTTGAAAAAGCAAAAGCTATCAGCACTGAATTGACAGAAGTTATTGACAAAGCAAAAAGTAAAGGTGGCAAAAAAGCTAAAAAGTAAATCTTTGAAAGCTTAAAAACTTTAACCCTCGGAAGAATTTCCGGGGGTTCTTTTTGAAATTTATTTGGGAAATATCCCCGTGATTGTTCCCTAATCAATCATATTTTTCAGTTCCTTTGCGGACCGCTTATGCGGAATATTATTGGGAGATTTTACCTTCTATGAATAAAGTCCCCATGAACCAATGATTAAAAATAGCAGATGAATATCATGAGGGTTCTTCCCAAATGAGGAATCTGATTTTAAGAATATTAATCTAAATTTATCAGAGTGAAACTGGGCTGGAAAAAGAGATTATTTGTTAGTTTTGGAATTCTACTTTCAACATTTGTGATCGTTTACATGGTGCTCATCCTAACCATGGAAAAGCCACCTTTAACCGAATTTAAATCATGTCAATCAATACTGGCGAAGGCAAAAAGAGCTAATGCCGATGTGTATTCGCCTGAATATTATGGTGCTGCTGAACGAAAATATCAGGCGGCCCTAATAGAATGGAAGATTCAAAATGAACGAATTTTCTTCAAAAGAAATTATTCAAAGGCAAGGGGGCTCATTTTAACTGCTACTTTAAAAGCAGAGGAAGCCAATGCCTCTTCTGGTGCAAATAAGAATTCATTAAAGATGAAATATTTGCAGGAAGCTGAATTGCTCAAGAAAAAATTAGACAACTACCACGATGTATTTATTCACCTTCCTTTGAAGGTAAGTCTGAGAAAAAATTATGAATTTGGGAAGTTGTCATTGGAACAGGGTCTAAATGCTTTCAGTAGTGGCGATATCATGCTTGCCACCAAAAAACTCAATGAAGGTAAGATCAGGATCAGCGTTGCAGATAAAGAGGTAAATGCACTCTTAAAGGAATATTTCAGCAGCTTTTCAAAATGGCAGAGCTGGTTTGCATCCACAATCCGACAATCAGCGCAAAGCAATAGTTATGCTTTCATTGTCGATAAAATACAACATAAAGGATACCTGTATTTTAAGGGGAAACTAAGTAAAGAGTACGATGTTGAGTTTGGCAGAAACTGGATTGGGAATAAGTATTTTGCCGGTGATAAGGCTACCCCGGAAGGGATGTACCGAATTATCAAGAAAAAAGGTAACGGAGATTCAAAATACTACAAAGCCATGCTAATTAATTATCCCAATGATGAGGATTATGCGATGTTTAACAGCAAAAAGAAGCAGGGTATTATATCAAGAAACAGCAGAATCGGTGGTTTGATCGAAATTCATGGTGAAGGGGGCAAAGGGGCTGATTGGACGAGCGGTTGTATTGCACTTTCAAATTCAGAGATAGATGAACTTTTTAGCCGCGCTGCAGTTGGAACCCCTGTTACTATCGTAGGATCGATGAAATCACTTTCGGAGTTATTAAACTAAATATCAATATAATGGAAATCGAAGAAAAAAAAAGCCGGCCATTTCTCAGTATCCTAATTTGGATCATTCCGGTATTTCTATTCTGTTTGTCGGTAATGATGATTCTTTATACGCCTGTATTTCAGGATAGTGCCTTTAAAGTGAAATTCTTGTTTGCCGGCAAATCTCTTTTTGAAGGGAAATCCCCCGAAGCCATCGAAAATATGGTACTTCGGTCCGGCCGTACTATAAGTTCAATTGAAACCAAGCTTGAGAAACTTAAGCCGGTAAAGCCTTATATTGTCGTAAACACGACAGAGAACCGCTTTTCTCTGCGAAATGTTGATGGGGATACTGTCCGGACAGGAGTTTGTTCAACAGGTAAAAATGAATTATTAATTGCCGGAAATAAACGAATTATCTTTAAGACACCTAAAGGAATCTTTACCGTCCGAAATAAGCAGCAGAACCGTCCATGGGTAAAACCTGACTGGGCATTTATAGAGGATGGATTACCAATTCCATCAGCCAGATCGGCGGAGCGGATAGATTACAGTACATTAGGAGATTATGCTATGGAAATCGGAAACGGATATATGATTCATGGCACCCTTTATCAGCGATTCCTCGGACTTCCCGTGACTCATGGTTGTGTGCGTCTAGGAGATAAAGACCTCGAAGTAGTTTACAACACACTAAGTAAAGGTTCGAAAGTATATATTTATTAAAAATCCGACAATGAAAAATAAGATAGCCTTTTGGATCATTACTCTGTTATTTACTGCTTGTCTCATATTTGTTGCTATTACGACCATTATTCGTCCTGTTTTCACAAAGAACCCTCTGCCAAAAGCAACAGTCAGGAATTATTCTGAAGAAAAGAAAAAGGTTGGTAAGGATGAAATTATTAATCCCGGTGAGGATACTGCAACTGCCACTGAAACAATCAGTAATAGTAAAGATTCCCAAAATAAACTTCTTGAGTTGAAGCGAAAGGAAAATTTGCTTCGGTCCAGGTTAATTCTTGCTACAGAGGATTCCACTTATCTTGTCCTGGATCTGATTAATAACCTGGCCATCCTGGAACTCAAGGGTATACCTTTGCACGAGTGTCATATTATTCATGCAACTATCAGTAATTCAATTAAGTTGTACAATAAGGATGCTTTGTTGGGTTGGATGGCTGAACCATTTGTACTTCGAAATGTCGAGGCTACTATCCCCAAGATATCGTATGTTGAAAAAATTGCGCCTAAAGATACCCTTGAAGCCAATAAGATGGTCACTGAGCCTAAGGAGGCAAAGCTAGGTGATGTTCTTGTTGTTATGGAATTTGAACGTAACTTAAGACTTATCATTTCACAGAACGAACAACCCGACGCAGATGGCCTGAAGCTTATTTCGGATATCCGCAGGAAATATAACAAAAATGAGATTTCAAGATCAATACAGGCATTAACTAAATTTAACCGGGAACCGGTTAAGCCTCAGATTGAGATTGTTATCCCCAAGTCGGATGCTACGATTCTTTATAAGTCACTACCACTTAGTCCCCGGTTGATCTTAAAAATGTAAGTTTTAAGTTATGAGTTATCACTTTTAACTCATAACTTATCACTCATCTCTCTGCTTCTACTCCACGGTTACCGATTTGGCCAGGTTCCTGGGCTGGTCGACATTGCATCCGCGGCTTACTGCGATATAATAGGAAAACAATTGTAGAGGAATGATTGCTAAAATCGGAGTTACGATTGGATGTGATTCCGGAATTTCAAATAAATCGTTGACCAGACTGTTGAGATTATTATCCCCTTCAGTTACTACCGCAATGATATTGCCTTTGCGGGCCTTAACCTCATGGATATTACTTACGATTTTTGTATAATAATCGTCTCTTGCAGCTACTACTACTACTGGAAGGTTATCGTCAACCAAGGCGATAGGGCCATGTTTCATCTCTCCGGCGGCGTATCCTTCAGCATGCAAGTAGGAGATCTCCTTAAGTTTTAGAGCACCCTCCAATGCTACCGGGAAAAGTAAACCACGACCCAGATATAGGGCATTGGTTGCCTTCTTGTACTTCGATGCAACTTCTTTAATATGTAGATGTTTTTGCAGAATTGATTGCACTTTTGCAGGTACATTAATCAATTCCTGAATTAGGCACTGATAGGTTTCCTGAGTCATCTTTTCATTTTCCTTTGCCAGTTTTAGTGCCAGTAGTGTTAAAACGGTAACTTGTGCCGTAAAAGCTTTCGTTGAAGCAACTCCAATTTCAATTCCCGCATGGGTAAAGACACCACCCTCTGTTTCGCGTGCTATGGTTGATCCCACTACATTACAGATACCCAAAACGGTTGCACCATTGGCTTTGGCCATTCTTAGTGCAGCAAGAGTGTCAGCAGTTTCTCCGCTTTGACTGATAGCAATGACCACGTCCGTGTTAGTCAAAATCGGATTCCGGTACCTGAATTCAGAAGCGTATTCAACTTCAACCGGAATCCTGGCATAGGTTTCGATAAGGTATTCACCGACAAGAGCAGCATGCCATGAAGTGCCACAACCAATAATAATAATGCGTTGTGCACTGAGTAATTTTGGGAAAACATCCATTAAACCTCCAAGTATAATTGTCGAATGATCTGATGTAATGCGCCCACGGAAGGTCTCCTCAATAATCTTGGGTTGTTCAAAGATTTCTTTCAACATGAAATGATCAAAATCCCCCTTTTCAATTTCACCGATGGTCATGCTGACTTTAGTGATATTGAACAGTGCGGGAATATTTTCAAGAGTTTTCAGGATTAGACCCTGCCTGTTGATAATGGCCACATCGTTGTCATTCAGGTAGATCATATTCCTGGTATATGGAATGATCGGAGAAGCATCCGATGCTATAAAGTAGGAGCCCTCTCCAACCCCAATCACCAGAGGACTCCCTTTTCGGGCAACGATTAGCTGATCCTTTTCCTTTGTGCAGATTACTGCAATTCCATAGGCACCTACTACTTTTGAAAGAGCAAGCCGAACAGCCATTTCACCATCTATAACTTCTCCCTTACTGTAAAAATATTCTATCAGATTTACCAGAACTTCGGTATCCGTTTCTGATTGAAACCGGAATCCACTTTTCATTAGATCAGTTTTAAGTTCGGTATGGTTTTCAATGATTCCGTTATGGACAAGGACAAATTTACCATTCATTGACGTATGCGGGTGAGCGTTCCGGTCGTTTGGTTCACCATGAGTTGCCCAACGTGTATGGCCAATTCCTATTGTTCCGGAAATATCCTCATCTTTTACATGTTGCTCCAGATCCGAAACTCTTCCCTTGCATTTAAAAACTTTTAGTGAGCCGTTTAAAATTGCAATACCTGCTGAATCATAGCCCCTGTATTCCAGTCGCTGAAGACCCTGGATTAGAATCGGATATACATTTTTCTGTCCAATGTATCCTATTATTCCGCACATCTTAATTAGTTTTTTATTGATTCTAAGATAAGTAGTTCCTCCATTTTTTCAATCACCAATTTTCCAAGAGCCTCCTTTTTAACCATATGATCTCTGATTGAACCAACTTCGGCGTGTGTTTCAAATTCACCCATAACCTGATCAAAATCAAGTTGCTGTGCTGTTTTGTCGCCATCAATTCCGAAACCGGTTTGCTTGATAAGGGAAAATTCTTTCCTGGCATCATTATAAAGAAGGTTGTCAATTTCGAGTACTGCACTTATCCATTTGCGGGTTATTGCAATCACATCCTTAGGGGTAAAATCCTTCACCGGGATGCCATAAAACTCTTCAATAACATCAATAGCCCATGACCACTCGTAGGTATAATAGTTTTCGTGTATAGTCCTAATGGAAGCATTTAGCTCTTCAAGCGAATGGATTCCTCCGCTTTCGATGGCATCAATCAATTGATTTATTGCATCGGAGGGACAAATCATTCCTGTGAGATCGAGCCACTGACAGTTACTGCCGAGCGGGGTATCTTTTTTAAGGGCATCCGCAATATCCTGAACGATATTGATTTTATTTCTTTGTAATCTGGAAATCAATGAATTGCCCAGAAATTTCCAGATTGCTTTCTCGTAAAGCGATATTCCCCGATAGAGAGCACTATTTTTAATGACCATCCCATGATAGGTGTAAAATGGGGCAGTATCACCGGAAGCACTTAAAAGTTCCATAAGAATTGCCCTTCCTTTGATCATTTTCTGTATTGTATATGGACTCAGCAGATTGAAATTGATTAAATCCAGCAAATTAGAATCTTTACGGCGATCACGTTGGGGCCACTTTTGGGAGTCGCGAATGATTCCGATACTCTGAAGGTTAATTCCGGGGATCAGTCGGCTTTCGTCTTTATCCTCAATAAGATAAGAGAACGGAAAGTCTGTAGTGTCAGAATGCCTGTAGTGACGTCCCATCACCAGAGAAAAAGCGCCAATCCTGGAGGGCCACAACAGGTACGAATCACTTGCCGTTTTAGCTCCCCGCTCTACAATACCCTGGTGGATTGGTCCTAGCTTATAGAGGTGATTACTTTGATTTGAACCGCTCCCTGCATTGAGAAACGAGAAAAGCCCGGAAATTAACAAGGTGGATTTATGGTGTGACACCGTATAGGGCCCGGCAAAAATAGAACAGGCTTCGCCGTGTAAACCCTGGCAGTTTGCAAAAAACACCGATTCAACAGCTGAATAGTGTTTGTCCAGAATGCACCCCTGACCAACAAAACAGTTCGAGATCAGTGTTGAATCGGTGATTCGTGAACCAGAACAGACAATGAAATTTTCAAGAATTACACCCTGACCGATCTCAACCGGATCAGTTGCGGAACTGTTAATTGAGCCGTTAATCAGTTTAGAGACCCCTTCGAGCGAAGCATATGGACCAATTTTAACATTCCGCATTATACCGCAGTTAATAATCTGAACACCAGTGCTAATTTCACCTACCGTATCAGAGATATAATCAGTATAATTGGAAACGAATTTTTCAATCACTTCAACTGCTTTGGTACGATGGCGGTATAGTGCCAGGATGTAGGCTACGTGAGCCGACAAATGGTCGTATATGGGGATTTCGCGCCCCCCTGTTTCATTGATCACTTTTACCTTTATCCCATTTCCAAAGGAACATAAATTTTCAACGGCAAGTTGGTTTAGATTATGAATGACGACCCGTTCACCGATTTTATAATTAGCAATATAGCTCTTAATATTACTAATCAGTGAATTATTCCCAATTGTGCAATTGTGAATATGGGCATTAAGGATCCCTGTTTTCATCTTTACCCCTCCGAACAGGGTAATCTCCTCATCGAATCTCCCCAGGTAATTATATCCCGAAAACCGGGAGTTTTTGATTTGATCGGGTAAGAAGTCACCAACGACCTCAATCAGATTCCAGTCGTCGCAATAACATCCCTGCATAATTAACTGTGCAATTTCTTCATTGGCCAGTTTACGATATTGATGATGTCTCATACCCAAAATTTAGATGTTCTGCGCAAAGGAAGGATAAAAAGAATCTTTAAAAGATGGAATATTCAAAAATAAACCTAACATTTATTTTTGTATTATAACAAAAATATTTAATATATTTATTAACAGTAATATAGAACCTAATATATTTAAAAATAAATTTTGAGATACCTTACTACTATATCTTTTGAAGGAAGAGTGCAAGATTTTGTGAACGGTCCAATTCGAGTTTTTTACGCAGACGTATCCTTCCGATCTCTGCACTCTCGGGTGTGATATTAATCAGTCCGGCAATATCTTTGGTCGACAGGCCGAGGTGAATATAAGCGCAAAGGCGTTGATCTTTTATCGTCAGATGCGGATACTTCCCTTTAATACGTTCGAAAAACCCCTGGTGAACTTTTTCAAAATGGAGTTTGAAATCATCCCAGTTAAAAATCTGTGTACGCTGGTGTTCATCAATTTTCACCAACATTGCTGACACTTTGTTCCGGATCGGTCCCGGAAGGGTATTTTGGATCACAGACAAGTTCTTTCTTAAATATAGAACCATTTCGTTTTTTTGTGCGATTCTGACCAGTGAGGAGACCATTTCACGGTCCTTACCGGCAATTTGGTCCCTGTATTTTTGTTTGGTTTTCAATTCCCAAACCTGCGATTCAGACATTTCCCTGATTTGTCCAAGGGCAGTTTTTAACCGGGTTATATCACGGATTGATCCTCTTTGACCCAAATAGCTTCCCCTTTGGTCAAATATAGCTTTGCTGTTTAATTCACACCATCTCAGATGCTTGGTTCGCGTGAGCAATCTGAATTCGATAAACTGACCTATTTGCATAAAACTGATTGAGTCATGCAGAAATTGACGAATCCGGTTTACATCATCGGCATAAATAATTTCAAAGAATAGATTCGTATCCTGAAAAAATTCATTTGCAGTGTAACCAGTTAAATCATTACACGATGGAGAAATCCACTTAAATTTTCCCCTGGTATCGATCCAGAATTCCCAGTCTAACGCATAATCAGAAATGAGCTGGTATTTTTCTTTCTCTTCCTGGATCGATTTATTCTCGTTTTCAAGGAAATAGATTTGCTCGCGCAATGAAGAGATTTCCTTTTCAAGATCTTTGATTCGGGTGTAGACATCCGGGGTTGAATCGTAATTCATCACTCTTTATTTGTTTAATTCCTAACATCAAAAGTATAAAAAATTATCAGACAAATGGTTATAATATTTTATAACCTATCTATTCACCTATGGTAAAAAAAAGAGACGCGATCAATCGCGTCCCTAACAATACTTTTGTTCTGAGAAAACTTAATCAAACAATTTCGGGCACAATATATGGGGCCCGGTAATTGCGGCTTAACATCCGGTCTGCTTCAGGATCGTTTACAAATGACTCGGATTTTGGGTTGAAAGTCAAAACTCTTCCTGTTCGATAAGCGATATTTCCAAGATGTGCAAGAGCGGATGAGAGATGAGCACTTTCAACAGGACCATTCAACATGGAGGAATCATGAGCTCTTACAGCGTCAATGAAGTTTTTAAAGTGGTCGCCTCCCTCTTTCCCCTTTTTACCCGGCGTTTTGTCATCTCCAAGATATGTTTCGTAGGTGTCATATCCTTTAATTACCATAAATCCTTTGTCCCCGTAGAAAATATTGCCAACAGAAGCACCATCCTCGGCATTGGTGTACCATGGGCGCACCTCGAACTGGATAATTTTCTTTTCCTCAGGAAAATGAAAAACTGAAGACAAAACTTCGGGAGTCTCCTTGCAATCGTCCCAAAGGAACTTTCCTCCCATTGCAGTTATTTTTGAAGGTAAACCAACATTTAAACCCCACATACACAGATCGGTCTCATGTATTCCCTGATTTCCAACGTCTCCATTGCCATAATCCCAATGCCAATGCCAATTGTAATGAACCAGATTTTTAGTAAATGGCCGCTTTGGAGCTGGTCCGGTCCAAAGATCATAATTAAGACCTTCTGGAACAGGCTCAACTGGTTTATTCCCGATATCCCCTCTTTTCCTGAAAACCAGGCCTCTGGCCATATAAACTTTCCCAATATATCCGTCGCGTAAAAGCTGAATTGCTTCGCGGATAGCGACAGAACTACGTAATTGAACGCCATGCTGGACAATCCTGTCATATTTATGAACGGCTTCAACCATCTTACGACCCTCCCAGATATTATGAGAGCCAGGCTTTTCGACATATACATCTTTCCCGGCCTGACAAGCCCATATAGTTGCAAGAGTATGCCAGTGATTCGGGGTTGCTACTGTTACTACGTGAATATCCTTATTGTCAAATACTTTTCGCATATCCTGAAAAGTATTCACCTTTTGGCCGTATTTCTTCTCAAACTCTTTTGCCCGTTCGCCGGCAACATTGAGATCAGGGTCTACTAAAGTTGTGATTTGAACATTCTTTTGTGCCATTAATCCTTCGATATGGCTTTTTCCCCGTCCGTTTACCCCCAGGACTGCTGCATTGATTCTGTCATTTGCCCCAAATGCATGAGCTGGAATAATATTGGGAACTGAAAGCAATGCAGATGCTGCAGCAGATTTTTTAATAAAACTTCTGCGTGTTTCCTTGTTTTTTTCTTCCATCATCTACTAGTTTAAGAATTATTGATGTTAATCTATTTCCGGGTTAAATAAAAAATGGTTGCCTATGGCAGAGGTGGCGCAAAATAGTTAATATTCCATAATAAATATCTGGTAAGGTCAATAAAATTTATTGATTACCTTTGCAACTATTGTATTTAGAAAATTTCTACTTAGTTTATGAAAATAATAACACTGACTCTGCTTGTTGCCTTTGCTGTGGTTTCCTGTGACCAAAAAAAATCCAGGACGGTAATTTCGCCTGATGCTTTTAATAAAAAGATTGATGGAAAACAGGTTGAACTTTTCACATTAAGAAACAAAAACGGGATGGAGATGTCAGTCACCAATTATGGCGGACGAATCGTGTCTTTAATGGTTCCTGACAGAAGTGGAAAGAAGGAGGATATTGTTTTGGGTTATGATAGTCTAACCGGTTACCTTAACGCCAAAGAACAGTATTTTGGTGCTGCAATAGGGCGGTATGGAAATCGTATTTCAAAAGGTACATTTAAACTCGACAATCTGGAATATAAACTTGCGATAAATAATATTCCCAATAGTCTGCACGGGGGAATCAAAGGATTCTCCTCCAAAATTTGGAATGGTGTTCAAAATAGGGATAACGAGGTAGAGATGACATTGGTTTCGCCTGACATGGATGAGGGTTATCCCGGAGAATTGAAGGTTATGATGATCTACAAGCTTACAGATAAAAACGAGGTGAACATCTTTTACTCCGCAAAAACCAATAAGCCAACAGTGATTAACTTAACGAATCATACCTATTTTAACCTCCATGGAGCAGGACATGGTGATATTCTCGATCACAAGATGTACATCAATGCCGATTACTTTACCCCGGTAGACTCCACCCTTATTCCAACCGGAAATCTTGAACCGGTGAAGGGGACACCTTTTGACTTCACTCTGCCTTTGGTTATTGGAAAGCGGATTAATGACCCTATTCAGCAGTTGGTGTTTGGTCATGGTTATGACCACAACTTTGTATTAAATAAAACAAAAAATGAAAGGGTTTCGTTTGCAGCTTCGGTTTATGATCCGCTAAGTGGACGTTATATGGAAGTGTTCACCAATGAACCCGGTATCCAGTTCTATACTGGTAATTTTCTTAAAGGTAAAGAGATAGGGAAAAAAGGTAAACCTTATAATTTCAGGTCTGCATTCTGTCTTGAAACCCAACATTTTCCGGACTCTCCAAATCATTCCAATTTTCCAACTGTTGTATTAAGACCTGGTGAAATTTATACTTCAGCGTGTGTCTATCGATTTTCAATAAAGTAGTGTTGCCGATATGTTTTTGACTAAAGCTAGCCGACCTTTTCTTTATATTGGTCAATTTATTAAAGAGAGAAGTCTTCCTTTTATTTTAGAGAACAGCAAAATGCTGGCTCAGGCAATATTTACCATTTTTTCAATTGCCATTGCTATTTGGTTTATTAAAAGTGAACATACCGAGTTAGCGGAAGTAAATCGATTGCTGTTTTCGGCTGACTGGAAGTTTGTATGTATTGGAATTCTTTTAACGTTTGGATACGTTATTTTACAGGGATTGATGTATGTGGCTTCATTTGCGTCAATTCGGAAACGTATCTCATTAATCAGTGCCATAGTTTTATTCCTGAAAAGAAATTTGGTTAGTATTTTCTTACCTGCAGGAGGCATTTCTTCCCTTGCTTTTTTTACGGGTGAGATTGAGAAGAAGGGAATAACAAAATCGCAAATCCATTTTGCCTCCACTGTTTATGGATTCGTTGGGATTTTGTCTGTGATAGTAGTTGCAATTCCCATATTTATGTACTCATTAATTGCAGGCGGACTCAATTCTGGTGAATGGATTGCATTTTTTGCAATGTTTGCGCTTATAGTTATTTTATATTTTATGTATCGGTCAATCGTAAAAAAAGGGTTGTTTTATAGATGGCTGGTTAAATCATTCTCATTTTTTGAAGTATTTTCGGTAGATATCAGGAACAACAGGATTAGTAAAAAACAATTCTTTATAACTGTCTTTTATTCTGTTCTTATTGAATTTGCCGGCATTGCCCATCTTTACATTGCTATGTTGGCCCTGGGCTATAATCCTTCCTTTATTGCTGCTTTCGTGGGTTATGTCATTTCAGTTATCTTTTTAATTGTTTCGCCATTTCTAAGAGGTCTTGGCGCCATTGAAGTTTCAATGACTTTTGTCCTTATCCGTTTTGGCTTTTCAAATATTGAGGCTGTTACAACCACACTTCTCTACCGCTTCTTTGAATTCTGGCTTCCATTAGTCCTTGGTATATTTAGTTTTTTGGTGAAAATCAATAAGCTACTGATGAGAATTATACCAGCTCTGCTACTATTATCATTGGGAATAATTAATATAGTTTCTGTGCTGACTCCAGCAATATCAGAACGGGTTCACTGGTTAAGGGACTTTTTGCCAATAGATGCAATTATTGTTTCGAATTATTTTGTTCTTGGGCTGGGTCTGTTTTTATTGGTTACCGCTTCTTTTATGCTCAAAGGGCTAAAAATTGCCTGGTGGTTTGCATTTTTCCTCTCATTTGTTTCCATGATAGGTAATCTCACTAAAGCTGTGGATTACGAGGAGGCTATTGCTGCGTTTTTAGTCATTGTCGTTTTGATATTTACCAAGAAAGACTATTATGTAAAAAACAATCCCCGTTTGCGATCGGTTGGAATACAAACTGCGATATTGAGCATATTTGCGGTATTGGTTTATAGCGTAATCGGATTCTATTATCTTGACAAAAAACACTTTAATATTGATTTTAGTTTCCTGCAATCCATCAGGTATGCATTGCAGAACTATTTTCTGGTTGGCAGCACCGATTTGATTCCAGCCGATCGGTTTGCCCATAAATTTCTATTGTCGATTAATGTAAGCGGATTTTTAACACTTTGTTTCCTGATTTATACCCTTATTCGCCCTTACTTTCTGAAGATCTTTCCCTCTCCGCTTGAGCTTGAAAAGCCCCGTGAATTAGTCGCACAGTTTGGGAAATCAGCTCTTGATTATTTCAAAACTTACCAGGATAAGATGATATTTGAGCCGGAGGGTATAAATGCATTCATCGCCTATCGCCCGGCCGGAAATTATGCAGTTGTTCTTGAAAACCCGGTTGCGGAGGATGAAAATCAGATGAAGCTTTGTATTAGCCAATTTGACCGGTTTTGTTTTGAAATTGGATTAAAAAGTATTTATTATCGCGTCCCAGAAGCCGATCTGCCGATTTATCAAAGTTTGAAAAAAAAGGTAATGTTTTTGGGGCAGGAGGGGTTGGTAGATCTGAATACTTTTTCATTGGAGGGGGGCTCTAAGAAGTCGATCAGGAATGCGCTCTCTAAAGTAAAGGATAGGGGTTACAAAACCCAAATTCATACTCCTCCGATTAAAGATGGTCTTCTTCAGAAAATTAAATCGGTATCTGACGAATGGCTTGAGGATACCGGCAGAAGTGAAATAATCTTCTCGCAGGGGATGTTTATATGGGGTGAACTGAAACAGCAAACGCTTATTACGGTTGAGAACTCGGAAGAGAAAATTGTGGCATTTTTAAACATCATTCCCGATTTCGCCAGGGGAGAAGGTACTTGTGATTTAATTCGAAAAACGTCAGATGCTCCAAATGGGGTAATGGATTTTATTATTATCGAATTATTCCGTCACCTTAAATCCGAAGGATATTCGTATGTCAATATGGGTTTTGCACCAATGTCAGGATTAAACGATCCCCATACTTTCAAAGAAAAGTCCATGAAGTTTGCCTATGAGAAAATAAGGGGATTTTCACAATATAAGGGGTTACGGGAATATAAGGAGAAATTTGCAACTATATGGGAGAACAAATTCCTGATCTATGATCATGACTTTGACCTTATTCAGGTTCCGGGAGCATTGATGAAAGTAATCAAACCGTAAAATTTTAGAGACGTGATACTTCGCGGCTCTAAAATATTATTTGCTGCCTAATACCAAAATAATAACCCCTGTCAAAATTCCGAGTAGAAGCCAACCTTTTTGCCGGACATTCTTTTCATGAAATATTACAGCTCCGAGGGTAAATGAGATGACGACTCCTCCACGTCGCAGAGCCGATATTACGGAAATGAGAGATCCGTCAAAACCAATCGCATAAAAATACAGGAAGTCAGCAACTACCAAAAAAAGACCGATCATCGGGATTGACCAACGCCACTGAAATGGGGTGTTTTCTTTACGATTCGGGTACCAGAGAAAAAGGACTATCGGTAAAAGTAGGCCAACCTGGTATATCGATGACCATGCCTGCATAGCCATCCGGTCGAAATTACGAACAAGGAATTTATCATAAAGCCCGCTTACTGATCCAAGCAGAGTACCGGCAATTAAAAACAGAACCCATTTATTAGTCGAAAAATGAAACCCTTCAGACTTCCCTGCAAGCGATAAAAAATAAAAAAAGACCAGAGTAATAGCTGTTCCAATCCACTGTATCATAGTCAGATGTTCTGAAAAAATAACGATGGCTCCCAAAATAATCCAGATGGGACCGGTTGCACGTATTGGAGAAACGATTGTCAAAGGAAGGTGCTTGATTGCGAAAAATGCGAAAATCCAGGAGCTTGTGACAATCACCGATTTAAGGAAAAAATAGCCGTGCTGTGCAAGAGGTGCTTCAGGAATAAAAAAAATAGTGTTTTTCAGTAATTCAGGATAGTAAGCGGATATCAGGACTAAAGGAAGAAAGGTGACGGCATATGTGAATGTTGAAAAAAAGAGAACTGGCAGAACAGCATTATGACTCAGCGATAATTTTTTAAAAACATCGTATGTTCCAAGGAAAATAGCCGAAAGAACGGCAAAGAGTGCCCACATAAATTCAAAATTGGTTGGACAAAGATAGGAATGCCTATTTAAGTATCAGGTTCTAATAGGTTATGAATAGGTAAAATTAATATTGTCTTATTGATGAAGTAGGGAATCAGACCAAAGAAATAATGTCTTAGATTTTTTGGTATGTGTAATTTGGAAATTTGGACCGGTGTAGCCGGCAAACTATTTTTTGCATCTGGCTGAACTACTTCGGAGGTAAGTTCACTTTTTCATAACAAGCCTATTCCTTAGAATCTATCTCTTGCGGAAGATCTCAGTAAGCGATCTTGCTTTATTTGAAAGCTTAATAATACCCTCTTCAATCAGGCTTTTGTCGAAATCGTCTGAGAACATCATTTCAGGATTATCCTCAATCTCGTTCGGGTAAATCAGGATGAAGTCGTAGTTTTCAAAATTTTTGGCCATCAGTCGCGGAATACTCTCCTGGTTGATTTTGTAAGAAATGCCGCCGATTCGCGGTAGTGTAATAATTACAAGGTCTGTTGGCTGAATGTAGGCTGAGATTTCGGTGAAATCATTCCAATCGGTAAACTCTGTATGTTTTAAGGAAATAACCATTTTACTCGAATGCAGGTATTCTTTAATGTGCCTGAAGGTTTGAGGAGTCGAGAGAAATTGGCAGGATACCTTTAAGGTCCTAGCCAGCCGAAATACTCTGTCAAGCCACAGATTAAATCCGTATTCCCGATCTGCATACCGGGGGCAGATAACCACAATTTTTTTGTGCCCGCTTAGTTGAGGGGAGATACTGCAAGCCCAGACAGCCTGATTCGTATTCTCCACGATATATTTTATTACATTTCCGAACAGGATGTCAGTAAACTGGCTTTTAAGGGCAAATCCAATAATAATCTCAGTGGCAAATATCTCAGTGGCTACCCGTTTAATTCCGCTGGGAACGTTTTGACTGATCGTTGTAATAATTTCAACTTCCTGATCAAAGGCAGAGGCATGAATGATCGCTTTTTCAAGGTTTATCTTTGCTTCGACCAGCTTTTGCTTTGCCTGAAGGTCATCCTCCACAACTGACAGACTAACGATCGGAAAATGGTTTTTGGGATTTTTTATTGCGATGGCCAGGTCGAGCAATCGTTCCATATTATTGGGGTTATAGATCGGAACAAGTATTTTTTGCTCCCTGATGGAAGGGAGGGCAGGAGATTCGGATTTATCGGTGATTAAAACATGTTTAGCAGAATGTTCCGTAACAAATGAAGCTACAAGACAGGTTACCAAAATTAATACGATTGTTCCATTCAGTATATTCTCATTTACAATTCCAATTCTGAAACCTACCATAATTACGGCGATTGTAGCTGCGGCATGCGAACTGCTCAATCCAAATATCAGGTGGCGGTTAGCTTTGGAATACTTGAATATTGCAGAGGTAATCCAGGCTGCAATGTATTTTCCGATGAGTGCAACAATCGTAAGTGTTGCTGCAATAATCAATGCATGAGGGCCTTCCAAAAGTACATGCAGGTTAATCAGCATTCCGACACTGATCAGGAAAAATGGAATGAATAGGGAATTGCCAACAAACTCCAGCCTGTTCATCAGGGATGAGGTGTGGGGAATTAGTTTGTTCAACGCAATTCCGGCTGCAAAGGCTCCAATAATTGGCTCAAGTCCAGCTAGTTCAGATAAAAATGCGGAAAGGAAAACCATGGCCAGGACAAAGATGAAATGTGAATTTTTCTCCCCTTCAAAATGCCGGAAAAACCAGGTGGCAAGTTTCGGAATAAGCCATAAAACGATGCCAAGGAATAGTAATACAGAAATTGAGAATCTTATCCAAAAACCAGGAGTAATTTCACCGTTTACAGAACCACTAATAACTGCCAGAATTATTAATACTGCAGTATCAGTCAGCATAGTTCCTCCAACGGTTATCCCTACCGCTTCATTCCTTGAAATACCGAAACGGCTGACGATGGGATAAGTCACCAGTGTATGTGTGGCAAACATACTTGAAACTAAAAAACTGGTCTCGAAACTAAACTCCAGCAAATACCGGCAGACAGGGTATCCAATAGCAAAGGGGGAAATAAATGTAAAGAAGCCAAATACCAAACTCTTGTGCTTGTAGTTGGAAAAGCCTTTCAGGTCCAGTTCGAGGCCGGCAAGAAACATGATATAAAGCAATCCGATGGTTGAAAAGAGATCTATTGCAGAATTTTTGGCAATGAGATTCAATCCATGCGGACCAATAATTACTCCGGCAATAATCAATCCGATTATTCCGGGAACTTTAAATCTTCTGAATAAAATAGGTGCAAGCAGTATAATGAACAAGATCAATGCAAATATCAGGACTGAACTCTGAAATGGTCTTTGAAATATATACTGCAGATTATCAAGTACTTTATCCATTTTTAGCCTATTCAATTCACGGGCTAAACCCGAATCTCAAAATTATTCTTTTAATCCTAGAATATTCATAACCTTCTTCTTTTTATTCAAACGAATCAGTGAATTTTTGCAGCTATAGCAGTGATTTTTGGTAGAGAAAATTTTGATTATTTCTAATGCGGCCGGTCAATTACAACCATCTGCCTTCAGATTTTTAACTGAAATCGTTCAACTGTTTAATATTTGCAATTAATCACACAAGTAGCTATAATAGAATTAGTTGTATGTAAATAAGCCAGGGTTGATTAAATAATTAAAAATATCTTTCACATCCATCTTTAGGGCCGCGTCTGAAACTTATCAACTAAATTGTGTTCATTACTGGCTGTTGATTTCGTTTGTGACACCTTTGATTTTCACTATATTTGTGCAAAATCGATTTTAAAATGGTCCCAGGTTATTCTGAAGAATCAATTCGTACGCTTGATTGGAAAGAGCATATTCGCAAGCGGCCAGGTATGTATATTGGAAAGTTGGGTGATGGCTCTGCTCCGGATGATGGTATTTATGTTTTGCTAAAGGAGGTCCTCGATAATTCGGTAGATGAATTTATGATGGGGAATGGACGGAAAATTGATGTAACTGTATCGGATGAACTTGTGTCTGTTCGTGACTATGGACGCGGTATTCCACTGGGAAAACTTATGGATGTTGCCTCAAGGATGAATACCGGTGCTAAATATGATTCAAAAGTATTTAAGAAGTCGGTAGGACTAAATGGTGTCGGTATAAAGGCGGTCAATGCTCTTTCACATAAATTCTCGATCAAATCAGTTCGGGATGGCCGTCTCAAACGGATCGATTTTTCGCAAGGTGAATTAATAAATGATCATGCAGAAATTTCAACGCAAGAGGTTAATGGTACGGCAGTTGCATTTACACCGGATAGCGAAATTTTCAGGAACTTCCATTACATTGAGGAGTTTGTAGTCCCTTTGCTGAAGAACTACACTTTTTTAAATGCCGGGTTAATCATCAATTTTAACGGAGAGAAGTATCTTTCGAAAAATGGTCTTTTTGACCTTTTGGAGGAGAATCTCGACCAGGATCCTGTCTACCCGATTATTCATCTGAAGGGTGAAGATATCGAATTTGCCCTGACTCACAGCAACCAATATGGTGAAGATTATTATACATTCGTGAATGGGCAGTTTACTCCTCAGGGTGGGACTCACCTCGCCGCATTCCGTGAAGCGCTGGTCAAAACCATCCGGGAATACTATCATAAGGAGTTTGACGCCTCGGATATTCGTGCTTCAATTGTTTCAGCGTTAAGTATTAAGGTGGAAGAGCCTATCTTTGAATCGCAAACCAAAACAAAATTAGGATCTAAGGATATGGGTCCCGAAGGGCCATCTGTACGCAATTTCATTATGAATTTTGTTCAGAAGGAACTGGGCAATTTTCTCCATAAAAACACTCAAACCGCAGATATCCTGCTTAAACGGATTCAGGAATCTGAACGGGAACGAAAAGCCATTTCAGGAATTCAAAAACTGGCTAAGCAACGAGCCAAAAAGGTTAGCCTCCATAATAAAAAATTACGCGACTGCAGAATTCATTACAATACTCCACATGAATTGAAGGATAATAGTTCCATTTTCATCACAGAAGGAGATTCTGCAAGCGGTTCGATCACCAAATCACGTGATGTTACCACGCAGGCAGTTTTCAGTTTACGTGGCAAGCCATTGAACAGTTATGGGTTAACCAAGAAAATAGTTTATGAAAACGAGGAGTTCAACCTGCTTCAGGCTGCACTGAACATCGAAGAGGGAATTGACGAACTCAGGTATAATAAGGTGATCATTTCCACTGATGCCGATGTTGACGGAATGCACATCCGGCTACTGCTGATTACCTTCTTTTTACAGTTTTTTCCGGAACTGATTAAGAAAGGGCATCTTTATATTCTTCAAACACCTCTTTTCAGGGTTCGCAATAAAAAGAAAACGGTCTATTGTTACTCAGAGCAGGAGCGGGACATGGCGGTTAAAGTACTTGGGGCAATTCCGGAGATTACCCGTTTCAAAGGTTTAGGAGAAATTTCACCCGATGAATTTAAAAATTTTATAGGTGAAGATATCCGCCTCGATTCGGTGATTCTGAATAAAAACGAATCGGTTGCGGATATGCTTGAGTTTTACATGGGCAAAAACACACCCGATCGCCAGGATTTTATTATTGAAAATCTTCATGTTGAAAAAGATGAAATTTAAGGATCATGAATCAGTTTTTTAGCTGATAGAAACCAGATAAATCAAATTAACAACTCCAATTCAACGTTAAAATGCCTGACGAGAAAGATATCGAAGGATTGCCACTGCCGGAAGAAAATGAGGCTAAAGACACAAAAAAGGAACTACATCATATCATTTATTTGTCATCGATGTACCAGAGTTGGTTCCTGGATTACGCTTCTTATGTTATTCTGGAACGTGCAGTACCGTATGTCAACGATGGGCTGAAACCGGTTCAGCGTCGTATCCTTCATGCAATGAGACAGATGGACGATGGACGCTATACCAAGGTTGCCAATATTATAGGACAGACAATGATGTATCATCCCCATGGTGACGCTTCAATTGGTGATGCTCTGGTGCAGCTTGGTCAGAAGGAATTGTTAATTGATGCACAGGGTAACTGGGGAAACATTTTAACGGGTGATGGAGCAGCAGCTCCCCGGTACATCGAAGCACGACTTTCTAAATTTGCATTGGAAGTACTTTTTAATCCGAAGACTACAAAGTGGCAGCTTTCATACGATAGCCGAAACAGGGAGCCGGTAACTTTGCCGGTGAAGTTTCCATTGCTGTTAGCCCAGGGGGTTGAAGGTATTGCGGTAGGACTCGCTTCAAAAATCCTACCTCACAATTTTATCGAATTACTTGATGCCTGCATCGCCTATCTGAATCATGAGGAGTTTGAACTTTTTCCTGACTTTCTTACAGGCGGTTATATTGACGTTTTAAAATATAATGATGGTCTTAGGGGAGGAGCGGTGAAAATACGCGCCAAAATCGAAAAAATAGATAATAAAACTTTGGTAATCACAGAAATACCGTTTGGAAGAACAACCTCTTCACTTATCGAGTCCATTGTTAAAGCCAATGAAAAGGGGAAAATCAAGGTTAAAAAGATTGATGATAATACCTCGGCAAATGTCGAGATCCAGATCCACCTGATGCCGGGTATCAGTTCCGACAAAACGATCGATGCCCTTTATGCCTTTACCGATTGTGAAGTTTCTGTTTCACCAAATGCATGTATCGTTGAAGACGATAAGCCGCGGTTTATCACTGTTACCGAAATTCTTAAAAAATCGGTCGATAAAACGTTGGAGTTATTAAATCTCGAGTTGGAAATTCAAAAGGGGGAGCTGGAAGAACAATGGCATTTTGCCTCCCTTGAACAGATCTTTATAGACGAACGCATCTATAAGGACAAGGCATTTGAAGATTCCGGAAATATTGATCAGGCAATTGATCACATCGACAAACGGCTAATTCCATGGAAACCAAAGTTCAGACGTGAAATAGTTCGCGAAGATATCCTTAAGTTACTGGAAATCAGGATGGGACGTATCCTGAAGTTCAATACTGAAAAAGCTAACGAAATCATAACAGGAATTGAGGATCACATTGCTGAAGTAGAGGCAAATATTCAGAATTTAATTCCTTATACCATTTCCTGGTACGAGCATCTTAAATCGAAATATGCCAAAGGGCGTGGGCGAAAAACTGAAATCAGAAGTTTCGAAAATATTGAAGCAGCAAAAGTTATTGTTGCTAACGAAAAATTGTACCTCGACCGTGAGGAGGGATTTATTGGAACAGGTTTAAAGAAAGCAGAATATTTATGCGATTGTTCCGATATTGATGATATTATCGTTTTTCGCCGGGATGGATCCTATTTTGTCACAAAGGTTTCTGAAAAAGCATTTATCGGAAAGAATCCGATTCATGTAGCTATTTTTGAAAAAAATGATAACCGTACGATTTATAACCTTGTTTACCGTGACGGAAAGGCAGGAGCAACTTACATGAAACGTTTCAGTGTCACAGGGGTGACACGTGACAAGGAATATAATATGACAATGTGCACCGATGGCTCACGGATCCTTTATTTTAGCGCTAATCCGAATGGTGAGGCTGAAGTCTTGCGGATCCTCTTTAAACCTAAACCAAAGCTTAAAAAGCTGGTGGATGAAATTGATATGGCTCAGCTTGCCATCAAAGGGAGACAATCCATGGGTAATCTGGTTACCAAAAATGAAGTTCATAAGGTAACCCTAAAGGAAAAAGGGATCTCTACCCTTGGTGGCCGGAAAATCTGGTTTGATGAAGATGTTCTGAGGCTGAATGCTGATGGCAGGGGTAAGTTTCTGGGTGAATTCACCGGGGATGAGAAAATTCTTGTGATTGACAAGGATGGCGGATACCAGGTATATTCTTATGATTTAGAGAATCATTTTGAAAAAAACATCCTTTCAATCGAAAAATTCCGTCCCGACAGGATTGCCTCCGTTGTCTATTTTGATGCAGAACAGAACTTCTACTATCTGAAGCGGTTTGCAATAGAGGTGAATGGTGGTAAACCTTGTTCATTTATAGGAGAACACCCTGAAAATAAACTGATTAGTATTACATGGGTTACTTTTCCCCGACTGGAAATAGAATTTGGAGGAGATAAAAATAACCGGGAGAACGAAATCATAGAGGTAGCTGAATTTATTGGTGTTAAATCGTTTAAAGCCAAAGGGAAACGACTTTCAAGTTATGAGGTAAGTAATATTAAGGAGTTGGAGCCAGTTATTCGGGATGAGGATATAAAACCGGAGATAGAAGTACTACCGTCCATTGATCCTGATGATGATATTCCATTTGAGATCAATCGTCCTGGTGAAGAATCTGATCCGAGCCAGATGGAAATAAATTTTGAGTGATGAAGATTTATCTGATCGGATATATGGGATGTGGAAAATCTACCATTGGAAGAAAAGTCGCTGATTTGTTGAAGATTAGTTTTATTGATCTGGATAAGTATATTGAGGAGCGTTACTTCAAGTCTGTTCCGGCAATTTTTGCAGAAGAGGGGGAAAACCGTTTCCGCGAGAAAGAACGGACTGCATTGCTAGAGGTATCTGAATTTGAGAATGTGGTTGTTGGGACAGGAGGAGGTGCCCCATGCTTCTTTGATAATATGGAGGTGATGAATGAAAAGGGAATTACAGTCTATATTGCACCTGATACAGAAGTGCTTGCAAACCGGCTGATTAAATCAAGAACTGAAAGACCGCTGATTGCCGGCAAATCGCATGATGAACTTATATTGTTTATTAACAGTGCCCTGGGGAAAAGGGCTCCATTTTATGAAAAGGCGAAAATTATTATCCGGGGAGAGAACAACCTGGATCCGATGTTCGTAATAAATAAAATCGCTCAACTGGAGTAACTTCCCCAACCAATCTGAGATTAAATGGAATATTTGCAAGAAATGTAAAAATGGCGACTCAAAAATATAGAGTTGAGTATATTATAATTGCCTGTATTTTAGTTATCAATTTGGCGCTTCACCTAATTGCAGATTCCCATGCAGGCTTTCATGGCGATGAATTATTGCATATCGAAGCGGGGAAACATCTGGCTTTCGGCTATATGGACTTTCCGCCATTCATTGCATGCGTCGCTTTTTTACAGAACCTGTTCCAATCCAATTTAATTCTCTTTAATCATCTGTTTGTTTATCTTGCAAGTACCCTAATTCTGATTGTATGTGGTTTGATGACCATTGAGTTAGGTGGGAAAAACTTTGCCGTACTCCTCTCATTATCCGCCATCCTTGCCGCTCCGGGTATAGAAGCATCGCATTCGCTGTTTTTGCCTGATATTTTCGATCAGCTGGCTTGGATTCTTTGCATTTATCTTCTTGTTCGGTATTGCAAAAAATCAGATAATAAATATTTGATTTATATAGGATTATTTGCTGCAATTGGTTTTTTGACAAAATACACAATCCTTTTTTTGATTGTCGGATTTTTCTTTTCAGTTTTGATATTTCAGATTAAGATTTTGAAAAATAGAGTCTTATGGATAAGCCTGATGCTTTTTTTCCTTATTGTCACTCCAAATATTTTATGGCAGGTCAATAGTGGATTTCCTGTTTTTCACCATTTCTCCATATTATATGAAACCCAATTGAACAAGGCTCCCATTCTTCAGGAAATTAAATTGTTATTTATTTATGTGAATCCGTTAACCTCGCCATTCTGGGTATGCGGTATCATAGTCACTCCTTTTATTTTAAGATATAAGAAGTACAGAATGGTCTCATTTACCTTATTGATTGCTTTTTTCTTACTTTTTATTGCCAAAGGTAAATCCTATTATTTTTTCCCAATTATTTTAGGCGCACTACCTTTTGGCACTACCTTTTTTGAGTCACTGCTGGAAAGGCGGAATTGGATTTTAATATCTTATTTATCAATTATTTGCATTTCAGGAATCGTCTTTTTACCTAATGGTATTCCGTTACTTCCACTTGAGAGTTATATTAAGATCTATCATTTAAAGACAAATGCGGATAATGAGATCCCATTACCATTTGAAAACTATTATTCATCAGGAATATGGAACCAGATTTTGGAAAATGTAAATACGACTTACCTGAAACTTTCAATAGAAGAGAAAAAGCACTGTCTGATCTGGGGGAGACATTATTCGCAATCTTGCGGGATCAATTTATTGGGGAACTCTTTGGAATTACCAAAAGCATTTTCATTTCACAGTTCATGTTATGCCTGGGCTCCGGATTTTTCACGAAATCTGACTGTAATCGGTGTCAGTGAGGCAAATTTGGGGAAAGAATATTGGTATCGATATTTTGAAGAGGTTGAAGAGACTGGTTTTGTCGAGAACCATTATACTTCGGAGGCGAAATGGTATAAACAGCGTATTTTCCTATGCCGGAAATTAAAATATAATTCAACAGAACTTAAAAATATCTTGAGGGATGAGATCTTTTAAAGCTGGTAATTTCATATAAGAAAAAAATTAGTAAATTTATAAAACCTTGAATTTTATTATATTATGGTAATTTCCCTGACTATCAGGCTGTTTGTTTACTTATATTTCTGTAGGTATAGGAATAGAAAATATGTCGTCTCGCAAACCTTAACAGCGTCGAAGAATTAACAAATTTATTATAAATATTTTTGGGGATACCGAAGTATTCATAAACACTTCCATCCTGAAAGGTAATCTTAAGAGTTTGACCTTTATACGAATAATCATCGATGCCGGAGGTGTTGGTTGTAAGCGTATATCCCTCTAAATTAAAGGCTTGAGTTTCCGGTGCTATGCTTACCAGAAAATGATAAGCTTCAATGATATTTTTGCTTTTATGTTCAGCTTCGGCTTTGCGTTCATCGTCCCCAACGAATTTATCAGGATGCCACTCCTTTATTAAATTGCGATAGGTGGTTTTTAATTCGCCTAAACCGGTTTCCGGGGTGATATCCAATAATCTTCGGTATTCAATAATACGCTTCATGAATGTTATTAAAGTAAAATATTTAAGGGCGCAAAGGTAATCAAATTAGCTTAACTCCTTTGTTATAAACAGGAGGAGAGTCTGATTAACTTTGGTTAAGTGATTTTTAAAATATTTCCGGGATTTTGGTCATTTATTCAGCTGCCGGATCTTTTCCCTGATATACTGACCACTTTCGGTCAGATTGTTTTCTTTCCATTCTCCTTTTTCAGAAGCCCCGGGTAACAATATAGAAGTGGTCTCATTTTTGTCCGTGATATGCCAGACAACCCAGCTTAAATGGTTTTTCTCAAGCCAATCCATCCAGACGGCTGTTTTCCCGCGATTAAACTCGCCGTTTCCATTCGATTCGCCCACTCCACATTCGGTGACAAATAAGGCAATTCCTCTATTCATAGCCAATTCTGCTTTAGCCCTAAGTTTTTCCTGATGATTTGGGTCAGAAGCATAGAAGTGAAATGAGTAGGCCAGGTTATCAAAACCTGTGATCGGATCTGAAGCGGCGATATCAACATCCTGATCCCATCTAGGACTTCCGATTACAATGACGTTTTGGAAATCATACTTACGGATCACTTTAATCACTTCCTCCGAATAAGATTTTACTACTTGCCAGCTCTGGTGGACAGGTTCGTTAAAAATCTCATAGATTACATTTGGGATACCTGCGTACTTTTGGGCCATATTGGTGAAGAATGCTTTGGATGCATCAAGGTGCTTTTCTGCATTGTGATCGTGCCAGTCGATTAACACATAGATTCCATTTTGAATAGCCTGATCGATCACCGATGACATTAACTTCAATTGTTCGTCAGGATTTTGCAAATAACCCTGATCGGGCTGAACGCCCATTGAGGCTCGTATCAGGGTTATTTTAAAATCTTTGGTCAGCCAGTTGACTACTGCCGGATTGTAATATTTTTTACCCGCCCAAAGGCTCCATGACAACGAAATACCACGCAACTGGGGAGGAAGGCCCTCCTTATTAACCAGGATGTTCCCAATAACTTTAAGTGGTCCATTTACCTCAACCGGGCGGGGTGGTTGTGCAAATGTAACAACCGCAAGAAGGATTGGGACTATTGTTAAGATCCTGAATACGTTTCTCATATCAAATAATCTAAGAAGGATCTGATCTTCCAACATATTTTGAGGGAAGTACTCCGAATTCGCTTTTAAAATGTTTACTGAAATATTTGGGGTCATTAAATCCGACCTGAAAAGCAATTTCAGAAACATTCATCTGACTTTTGGTCAGCAGGAGAGCAGCCCTTTTTAGTCTGAGTGAACGGACAAATTCCAATGGAGGTCTCCCTGTGAGTGCAAGGATTTTTTTATAAAGTAACGTTCTGCTCATTCCCAGATCATGACTCATTGTTTCAACAGAATAGTCGGTTACCGACATATTTTTCTCAACAAGCTCAAGTGCCTTTCGCATAAACTGTTCATCAAGGGAGGTAATCGCTATATCATGAGGTTCGATATTAATCTTAGTTCTGAAAACGTGTCGTGAATTTCGTCTTAGGTTGATGATATTGTTAATTTTAGCTTCAAGGATCTGAAAATTAAATGGTTTTGTAACATAGTCATCTGCACCTGTCTCTAATCCCTCCAGTTGTTGCTGTTCAGATGTTCTGGCGGTTAACAAAATCAATGGGATATGACAGATGGTCCTGTCCGATTTAATCCGCCTGCACAATTCGATTCCATCCATTCCAGGCATCATTATATCACTGATAATCAGATCCGGAGTAATTTTAAGAATAAGTTTTAATGCATCTTCTCCATTCGAAGCCTCATGGATATGGTATTTTTGAAACAAATTGTCTTTGAGATAAAAGCGTAAATCGTCATTGTCTTCCACAATAAGGATTACCGGTTTTTCGGAAGATTGCTGAATTTCATCTTGTTCAGGAGTAATGGCAGTGTATTGGCTGATTTTAACCTCAGTTTCAACAACCGTTGGTGTGTCAGGTAATTCTGAATTATTTATCGGTAATAAAATGGTAAAACAACTTCCCCTTCCAATTTCACTGGTTACTGAAATCTCACCTTCATGAAGCTTAACAAATTCGGATACCAGAGAGAGACCGATTCCTGTCCCTTTTTCAACCTGTCCGGACGAATCGATTTGAAAAAACCGGGTGAATATTTTCTCAATCTTGTCTGAAGCAATACCAATTCCGGTATCTTCGACATCTATCACAAGATGACCGCTTATGTTATTGTTAAACAAATCATTATGGCCAGTTTTGGCAAATACTGTGACTGATACCTTGCCATTTCCCGGGGTAAATTTGAAAGCATTCGAAAGCAGATTAAATATAATTTTCTCCAGCTTATCTTTGTCAAAGTAAGTATTCAGTTCTTTGATTCGGGTGTTGAAAACCAGTTGAACATGCTTTTGTTCGCTTAGGTTATTAAAAGAAGAAACGGTCTCCTGGAGAAATGCTATGATATCACCAAACGATGGATTATAATTGAATCCCTGGACCTCTAATTTTCTAAAATCAAGCAATTGGTTGACCATTTGTAACAATCTTTTGGCATTTTGGTCAATCAGTTTCAGGTATTTCTCCTCCGGCTTTTCCTTTAATTGCAACAATAATTTTTCTACAGGTGCCATAATTAGTGTTAGTGGAGTCCGGAACTCATGAGAAATATTGGTGAAAAACTTGATTTTCAAAGAATCAATTTCGTGAATATGCTGATTTTCAAGTCTTTCATGTTCAATTCGCATATTAATTCTCTCCCTTACCAAAATGAGCTGCCGAAGAAGAATGAGTAACAAAAAGATAAGTATGGCGTAAATGATATAGGCAATCCAGCTTTTCCAGAATGGGGGAAGAACAACAATTTTCAGTGAGATTTCCTTACCTTCTGAATTCCCTTTCAACTCTTTTACATGGAAAATATAGGTTCCGTTATTTAGGTTAGTATAGGTGGCTGAGTTCTTTTTCCCGTCAGTAGTAATCCATTGATTATTAAATCCATCAAGTTTATAGGCATAGCTATTTTTATCAGGTGAGAAGTAATTAAGTGCAATAAATTCAATGGTAAATGAATTTTCGCGGTATTTTAATTCTATCTCTTCAGTATTGAAAACGGGTTTTTCCAGGAGTATCCTGTTGTCATATTTTTGCCCGTAGGGAATACTTTTATTAAAAACCCTAAAATCCCTGAAAATAAGCTTTGCAAAAATTGTGTCATTTTTTACTTCATTAGGATAAAAAGCATTCAATCCATCCGGGCCTCCAAAAAAAATCTCTCCGTTAGAGGCACAGAGGGCGGATGGTTCATTAAACTCTTTTCCCTGAAGTCCGTCTGTGATATTATAATTTGTGAACGTAAAATCAAATTTATCCGGACTCTGAACATTTTTAAGTACCAGCTCTGATATCCCATTTCTTGAACTAATCCATAAGTTCTTATTTTTGTCTTCGACGATACGTTGAATAGTGTTGGAGGGTAACCCGTCAGCGATGGTAAATTGTTTAAATGAATTATTAGTACGATTCAGCAGGTTCAATCCATTTTTAGTACAGACCCAGAAAAATCCCCGGCTATCCTCAAAACAACTGGTCACATTATTATCGGTGATGGATTTTATATCGCCCTGTCGTTTTTGAAGGCACTGAAAAGTTTTGACATACTTATCAAAGAAAGAGAGACCATTTGATGTTGATATCCAAACCCTTTTAGTTTTGTCACAGTAGAGCGATGTAATATAGTCACTGCAAATAGAGGTATTAAGTGCATTAAATCGGCTGAACTTACCTGTTTTTTGATCCAGCAGGTCAATTCCGCTACCCAGTGTGCCTACCCAAAGATTATTCATTTCATCCTCACAAATTCCGTAAATTCTGTCGTCAGAGATGGAGGTGGAGTCGTCCTGTTTATTTTTATAAACCGTAAATTTCCCGGTAGAAGGATCCAGCTTGTCGAGACCTCCAAAATAGGTGCCAATCCATAAATTGTTGGAATGGTCATTGAATAAGGAAACTATAATATTACTGCTTAATGTGTTGTTAGACAGTTGATTTGATTTAATGGTGGTAATGTTTTGGGTTTTTCGGTCCAGGTAATTTAGTCCACCTCCATCGGTCCCAATCCAGATATTTCCTTTCCAATCTTCAGCTAATGAATTTACATCATTATGGCTGAGGCTATTAGGATCTCCGGCCAAATGTCTGTAAATCCGGAATTGAAAGAGATTTTTCTTGTAATAATTAACCCCTTTCTTTGTTGTTCCTAACCAGACAATTCCATCTGAATCGCAAAAGACGTATGAAAGCCCATTGGAAGAGAGTTTCTGATCATCAAAGGGCTGGTGTTTTAAATTGGTTATTCGCCTGAGTTTTTTATCGATAATAAAGGCTCCTCCTCCGTCAGCAGCGGCCCAAATAAGACCGTCGGTATTTTGCGATATTGCGTCAACTCTTTTTAATCCCTCAGTTTCTTTAAATTGATCGTTAAAACGGTTGTTCCAGACTTCGTTATTGACATCAAAAAGATAAAGCCCATACAAATTTCCTACCCAAAGATCATTTTGTTGATCAATATACAATCTTGTATGACTATCCTGGGATCTGTCAGCATTTTCCGGAATTTTGAATTTTTCAAAACCTTTCGACGATTCTCTATATTTAATGATATATCCGTTTTTTGAACTAATCCACATATTCCCTATCCGATCCTGAACAATCGACGAAATACTGTTCAATGGTGAATTACAATTGGTACTGTCGATTAAAATATGATGAACTGAATTTTTTTGAATATCATTAAAAAAACAACCGTTGTTGGTACCAATCCAGATATTCCCGTTCTTATCAGAAGCCATAGTGTTGATATAAAGGATATCACCACAATTATTACGTGCAGAGGAGGCATAATTCAGGTTTTTAATTTCATAGGTATTGCCATTTAGGATACTAACTCCATTTCCTGTTCCTATCCAGAGGTTCCCGTTTTTATCTTCAGCGATTCCATTAATGTTATTATTGGTAATTGATCCGTTTACCGGATTTTCGCTGGTAAAAATTTCACAGCTGGATCCGTCAAACCGGTTTAGACCGGCATTTGTTCCAAACCAAACAAACCCCTTTGAATCCCTGTAAATACAATTGATCTGATTCTGTGATAATCCGTTATTGACACTCAGATGAGAAAATACAAATCGGTTTTCCTGCCCGGACAATGGGGTATTCAAAAACGATATCATCAGCATTGCTGCAACTGCATTTCTTATGATACGAATGGTTGCAACTGAAAAGAAACTATAGACCGGATGAAAAATCAATGATTTTCTCTTTTTCAAGTAATTAAAAGATTATAGTTAGTTAGGCAAAAATGATTGAATATTTGGATCAAATCACCTTGTCAAAAATATAAAATCAATGGTGAAATATACTACTAAAATATCAAAGTTTACATATGACCCCCCTTTCTGAAACAAATTGCACCTGTCATTGAAACAATTGTCATGCTTTTAAAAACAAATGATATACCCTTTTGATTGAGGTTCAGGGTACATTTGATTACATTTTTTAACAAGACTTAACTAAACGGCTCGTTAAAATAATCACCCTTTTTATGAAAAATCCAAAGTACATGTACCTGATCATTGAAGTGCTCATCTATATGATCATTATTATCAGTATCCTGCTACTAATTAATAATTTATGAATTTCATTCATTTAAATATAACAACCAAAAATCAAACTCGTTCTTAATTCTTTAATTTTTAATCTTAAGTCTATGTATTTATGAAACCAATTAAACTTTGTTTTTCGCCAGGAGGGAAGTGGACAGGACGATTCTTATCCATGATTCTTTTAATGGTATTGTTTGCAGGGATGGCCTATGCCCAGCAAAAAACTGTCAGTGGGAAAGTAACCGATGAATCAGGTTCTCCGGTTCCAGGGGCAACCATAGTTGTCAAAGGGACCACTACTGGTACTGTCAGTGATATGGATGGTAAATTTGCCATCAGTTTACCCGCTAATGCTAAAGCTATTGTAATTTCTTTTATAGGAATGACATCACAAGAGATTGCAGTTGGCAAGCAGACTACTTTTACCGTCGAAATGGTGCCACTAACCATCGGACTTGATGAGGTTGTAGCAGTAGGCTATGGTGTCCAACGGAAAAAATTGGTCACTGGCGCTACTGTTCAGGTTAAAGGCGAGGATATTCAAAAGATGAATACTGTTTCGCCATTAACGGCCTTACAAAGCCAATCACCCGGAGTAAATATTACGAAAGTTTCAGGTGAGCCCGGAGCAGGTTTTAAGGTAGCCATCCGCGGTATTGGAACCATTGGAAACGCCCAGCCATTGTACATTGTAGATGGGGTTCCAAGAGGGAATATCGATTATTTAACCACAAGTGATATCGAATCAATTGATATTTTAAAGGATGCGGCATCTGCGGCTATTTATGGAGCAAGGGCTGCCAATGGGGTAATTATGGTAACTACCAAAAAGGGAAAAGACGGAAAGGTTTCCGTAACCTATGATGGTTCTTACGGAGTGCAAAATGTGTTCAGAATGTTACCTCTTTTGAATGCAAAAGAATATCTGATGATTGAGAATGAGCAACGAATGAACTCATCACTGCCGCTCTATACCAAAGCCGATTACGACAAATTATTGGCACCAGGTGATTATGAAAAAATAATAAATGGCCAATGGAATGGTACCAATTGGCTCAAACAAATGCAAAATAAGAGTGCCCCTATCCAAAGCCATGCCGTCAACATCACCGGTGGAAATAAAACCTCGACATTCTCGATTGGTTCATCCTATACTGACCAGCAGGGAATATTTGGAGCTCCGGTTCAATCAACCTACGAGCGGTATACACTTCGGATAAACTCTGATCATGTGATTCTTCACAAGAATTTCGATATTATCAAAGTCGGAGAGAATTTATCATTTACAAACAATAATAACCACGGTATTGCCACCGGGAATATGTGGTGGAATGATATCGCATCATCTGCACAAACCATGCCGGTTCTTCCAATGTGGGCAGCTGATAAAACTGATCCGGCATTCCCCTATCATTATGCGATTCCCTGGAATTCAAATACCTCAAATCCAACGGCTTCGATGATTTACAGAGGATCTAATATCTCCAAAAGCTTCAACATGAACATGAATGCCTATGTTGAAATCCAACCGATTAAAGGGTTAAAATACAAGAGTATGTTTTCTGTAAATCCGAGTGCATCTACCTGGAGGAGCTGGACTCCGACCTATAATTTAGGCCCGGTAAATGTGCAAACCTCCAACACAGTTAGCCAAAATTCAAGCTTTGGTATTGGCGGATGGATGTTTGAAAATACGCTGAATTATGACTTTACTTATAAGAGTCTTCATCACTTTAACATTTTGGCAGGTATGAGCGCAGAACGTTCCGGACTTGGTGAAGGGGAATCAATTACCAATTTAAACAGCGTTTTCAAAGACTTTCAACACGCATACATCGATAATGCAAATGTTGCAGCCACTGCAAGTATCGGGGGTAGTCCCTGGACCAAAGGTGGAATATTATCCTATTTTGGCCGTATTAATTACGACTACAAGGAGACTTATTTAATGACTCTGGTTATGCGTGCTGACGGATCTTCAAATTTTGCTCAGGGACATCGTTGGGGTTCTTTCCCTTCTGTTTCGGCTGGTTGGGTTGCAACAAACGAAAAGTTTCTGGAATCAACCAAAGCATTTTTGGATTTCCTCAAGGTCAGGGGTAGCTGGGGACAAAATGGGAATCAGAGTATTCCCGGATTCCAGTATACCTCACAGATTGCTTATAACACCGATAATACGCTCGCAAATTATTATTTTGGATCAAGTAAAACCGTTCCAACACTTGGAGCTTATCCATTGAATATTCCTACACCGAATTTGAAATGGGAAACTTCAGAACAGTTGGATCTTGGCTTTGATGCCCGTTTCCTGGGTTCAAGACTTAATGTTGCCTTCGATTATTACAAAAAGACAACCAAAGGTTGGTTAGTTGCAGCGCCGATTCTGGCAAGTTGGGGAGTTGATGCTGCACCATATATTAATGGGGGTGCAATTGTGAATAAAGGAGTTGAACTTGGTTTAAACTGGAAAGATAATGTTCATGGATTTAAATATGGTATTACTGGCAATTTCAGCTTTAACAAGAATGAAGTTACCGATATCCAGAATAGTCAGAAATTAATCGCTGCAACAAATGTGAAGTTATGGGGGAATGGTCCTTATATTGCACGGGCTCAGGTAGGTTATCCTGTCGGATATTTCTGGGGTTACAAAACTGCGGGAATTTTCCAGAACCAGGCCGAAGTTTCAAACTATAAAAATCCGGCAGGTGTAGTTATTATGCCGAATGCTGTTCCAGGTGATGTGAAGTTTGTAGATACGAACCACGATGGTGTTATCGACGATAACGACAAAGTGAAGATTGGTGATCCTAACCCGCATTTTATTTTCTCTTTAAACTTAAACGCCGAGTATAAAGGTTTCGACCTGCTGATAGCAACTTATGGCGTTGCAGGGAACCAGATTGCCCGCGACTGGCATGATGCCGGCAGTCCTCAAAATAACTATACTACTGAAGTATTGGGAAGATGGCATGGTGAAGGTACATCCAACAGACTTCCACGTGTTACTGACGGATCAAGCATCAATCAGCAATATACTTCTGATCTTCAGATTGAAAATGGTGATTATCTGAGAATTAGCAATGTTACAATCGGCTATGATTTCAAAAAACTGTTTAAATCATCTCCGCTCGAACAAATGCGCCTCTATTTTGCCATTCAGAACCTCTACACATTTACCAAATATTCAGGAATGGATCCTGAAATTGGTACAAGTACTGATGATACAAATTTTGGATGGACCAAAGGTATCGATCTGGGATTCTACCCAAGTCCGAGGACATGTTTGATTGGTCTAAGTTTAAAATTTTAATACCCGATAAATCATGAACAAGATATTTTTATTAATAGCTACAATACTACTGTTTGCCGGGTGTAAACAGAGCTTTCTGGATACTCAGAATCTCACCCAGAAAAGCAGTGACAATTTTCCGGGTTCATATGTAGAGGCCGATCAGGCAGTTACCGGAATATATGCAATTCTTCCAACAGGTTTTAGCGGATTGGCCAGCCCGTTGCTTATTTCTGAAATTTTGTCTGATGACCGTTTTGGCGGGGGCGGACAGAATGACCGTGATCCTCAGGCTATTGAATTCTTTCGCGTAAAAGTTCCGAATGAATTCGCAACAACCTGGGCATCCTGTTACAAAGGGATATTTCGTGCAAACACCCTTATCGCTTCAATAAATAAACCCAAATGGGATAATGCGGCCCAACGTGAAAAGATCTTTGGGGAAGCAAGTTTTCTGAGGGCTTATTACTATTTCGATTTAGCACGGTTATTTGGCCGGGTCCCGTTAGTGATTGACCCAACACCTGCTAATAATCCAAAAGCATCTGCCGATTCCCTTTTTGCACAAATTGGACAGGATTTGAAAAATGCAATTGATTCACTGCCTGCTACACCTATCAGTACCGGATGGAAAGCCGCGAATATGGGAAGAGCTACTAAGTGGGCTGCTGAAGGGATTTTGGCCAGGGCATTCCTTTTTTATACAGGGTATTATCAGAAAACAGAAATGCCTTTGGCAGGCGGTGGAAGTTTAACCAAAGATAAGGTTATAGCCTATGTTGATGATTGTATTGCAAACAGCGGTGCAAGCCTGGTACCGGATTTCAGGAATATGTGGCCTTATGCTCTTAAAGATTCAACTCATTATGGTTATGCCAAAGCAAACGGATTACAATGGGTTATGGATGCAGGAAATACAGAAAGCATCTTTGAAATCGTTTTTTGCGGTTTGAGTGGTGCCAATTGGGGAACGGATAATGTCTACAACAATACCGTTGATTTATTTTGCGGACATAGAGATCCTACAGCACAAAAACTTCCCTTCGGTCATGGCTGGGGATTTGCACCAGTTAATCCAAACTTTTATAATTCATGGCCTTCAGGAGACCTGAGAAAACAAGGTTCCGTCTGGAATGAGGATGATACCTCTGAAGGTACGGACAGCTATGTTTTTGGTGCAGACATGCAATGGCAGGAAACTAAACTGATGGGCAAGAAATATATTCCGATCAATATTAATGTAGGTACAGCCACTAGCCCGGTTATCGAAGGTTATGGAATGAAATATTATGGAGCTAAAAATGATATGCAGCTTTGGAACACTCAGAATATCGTTTTGCTTCGCCTGGCAGATGTCCTTTTGATGGGTGCTGAGCTTGGAAGTCCTAATGCCCAGTCTTATATGGATCAGGTTAGAGCACGGGTAAAATTACCTTCTGTTCCTGTGACTCTCGACAACATTAAGAATGAACGTCATTGGGAACTTGCCTTTGAGGGACTCCGTTATTTTGATTTATTGCGCTGGTATGGTAAGGCAGCCGGTACTCAGATTAAGAATAATGAGGCAAATGCAACAATCTACAATATGACTGTTCTCTCTTCGCTCGAGGCTACTCCAGGGGGTGTCTTTGGTGATATCGAAAAACGGGTCAATGATACCGGAGGTTTCCTCATGATACCGGATGACCAGATCCAGTTGTCGAATGGTAAATTGGTTCAGAACCCGGGTTGGACCAACTCGTCCGAAACAATGTATTAATATTAAATTCTTAAAACTGATTAATATGAAGAGTATTATATATAGTCTGATGGGGCTGCTGATATTTTTGGCAGCATGCAACACGCTCGAGGACAGACCTTCGGATGGGGCAATTTTATCAGCAAGCCAACTAACCGTATCGGTTGTCCAAAACCCTGCAGGTTCAAACAGTGTAAAACTGGTAAACACAACCAAGGATATCATTATGTTCTGGGATTGGGGTTCGGGTACTGGACATAGTGCCAGTTCAAAAGATACAGTAGCTGCATATCTACCTTTTAAAGGAACTTATACCTTAAGATTTACTGCTTTTTGTGCTGGTGGTACTGTTACAGACTCCACAACTTTCACCATTGCCCAAAATGACGACGCCTATTTTGATACCGATCCTGCATGGAAAGGGTTAACAGCTGGAGGTGCCGGCCAGACATGGGTATGGGCATTGGATATTCCCGGTGGAATTATCGGAGGTAACGGTCCCGAAAACTGTCCTTCCCCTGCATGGTGGACCATGGACGCTTCTTCAGGTAATTCCTGGCTCAACTTCAACGATGCAGTTTATATGGATCTGAACGGAGCAGCAAATTTCTCGCATATTGCAGGTGATGGAAGCGTTAAAAAGGGATTCTTTACCGTAATTGCTCCCTACGTCAACGGAGGAGTTAGTTATAGTGCAATCCAGGTACTGAATGGTCCATCGTTCCCATGGCCTACTGGTGCTGGTGGTTACAGTGGTGTCAGATACCATTTTACCGTAATGACAGCCGATAAGTTAAGCGTCCACGATTATGGCCAGTACAATATCGGGATGTTTAAACGGAAAGGATTTAATTATTAAGGTTTATTTTAATTGAATAATAGCAAATATTTGGAAACCGTCTCTTAATTTAGGAGGCGGTTTCTTATATAGCCTAATTGAATTTATTGTATTTAGAATCAATGTTTTATATAAAATGAATAAGTCTTTCATCCTGATAATCGTTGCATTTGCACAACTGATTTGCTCATGTCAGGAGAATTCCAGTGATGTAACCAATGAACGGAATGTCTGGAAATTAAATGGATCAGTCAAGTCTATATCAGAAACTGATTATTCAAAAAACGGAAAATATAAGGCCCGGTTGCTGTTTAATCCGGCTGGTTTTATTCAGGAACAGACTACCTACAATCCAGATGGATCTTTGATCCGAAAATGGAAATATACCTATAATCCACAAAATCAAAAACTTACTCGCAATTGTTATGTTTTAAAGGACAGTCTGTCAGGAATTTTACACTATACCTATAATCAGAATGGTAAAATTACTGATGAGAAACTCGTTACTCCGGCCGGATTTCCAATTTCCTACGTCGAATATCAATACGATAAAAACCAGAATGAGATTGAAAAACGATTCAGGGATGCAAAGGGTAAAATTATTGTAATGGTTAGAAATAAGTTTGCCGACCATAAATTAATTGAAGAAATCCAACTCGATTCTATGGCTCACCAAATCGGGAAAAACAGGTATTGTTACAATAAAGATGGCTTAAATATTGAAATGACTACATTTTCCCCTCAGGATAGTGTAGTCAAAAGTACCAGGTACACCTACCTTTCCAACAGACAAGTTGGTCAGACCAGTTTGTTTAACGAACACAATGACCTAAGTTCAAAGATTGATTACAAATATGATGATCAGGGCAACCTGACCCTTAAACAAACCTTCAATTTGCCGGGTGAATTAACCGAGAAACGTACCTATTCCTATAAATACGACGATCAGCATAACTGGATTTTCAGGTATGAGTATTTAAATGACCAGGTCGAGGACATTATTTCGAGGAAACTGGAATATTATAAATAAGCCGATGAATCTCTCTGAACAGTTATTAGTCGTTATTCTTTGCTTTGGCCTGATCCTGACTGCACCAGGCTGCAAGAAAAAATCGGCAGTTATTCCAATTGCACCTCCTGCAAATGTGACCATTGAAACACCCAATGAAGTTCCGGATTTGCCTTTCGGCTCCTGGAATTCGAAAAGTATTTCAATTCCTGTCAGTTACGATGATGTACCTCAGACGACAGGATTGAAAACAGTGGATGTTGCCATCAATTTTTCAAATCATATCACCAAGGTTTCGAAATATGTTTATGGGAATAATACCAACTGTTTTACAGGCTGGATGCAGGATAATTCAGTGTTGATGCAAAATATGAATAAACTGAATATGGGGGTAATGCGTATTCCTGGCGGGAGTATCTCTGATATTTTCTTTTGGGACAGGAAGGCAGTTTATGATAATAATTATGCGGTTACTTCTTATGATCCGCCAATTACCGATATCCCTTCAACAATCACACCATGGGTGGGAAGACGGATCCAGAATTTTGAAAGTTGGTCTATGGGGATCGATCAGTACTATCAGATGATGCAGTCAACCTTAACCACCGGTATTGTAACGGTAAATTATGGATATGCCCGTTATGGCACAAGTGCTGATCCGGTAGCTGAAGCTGCCCATTTGGCTGCCAACTGGGTTCGGCTCGATAATGGCCGGAGTAAGTTCTGGGAAATTGGAAACGAAGTATATGGTTCCTGGGAAGCTGGCTATGAAATCGATCAGACACTTAATCAGGATGGTCAGCCTAAAATAATTACAGGTGATCTTTATGGAAGACATGCCCTGGTTTTTATAGATTCAATGCGACAGGCAGCCAGAGAAATCGGGAAAGAAATTTTTATTGGAGCTGTTTGTCTCGAAGCTGCCGGCTCCGGAATGGCCAACTGGAACAAAGATCTGATTGCCAAGGCTGGTGGCAAAGTTGATTTTTATATTGTCCACTCATATTTCACGAATTACCAGGAGAACTCCACTGCTTCGGTTATTCTTGATTCACCCTCCAAGATTGGAGGTTACAAAACCTATATTCTCAATGAACTTGCAGCCCAGGGTAAAACTGTTGCACCCGTTTTTCTTACCGAGTGGAACATATTTTCCCAGGGATCCCAGCAAGAGGTATCTTTTGTCAATGGAATGCATGCTTCTCTGGTTTTGGGAGAATTGATTAGAAACAAATACGAAATGGCTTCCCGCTGGGATTTGGCGAACGGATGGAACAGCGGTGATGACATGGGATTGTTTTCGTATGGCAATGAGCCGGGAGTAGCCCAGTATGCCGCACGACCCGCGTTTTATTATCTCTACTACTTTCAAAAATATTTTGGGGATACGATGGTGGATGCCACTTCCACAATGAACGATGTTTCAGTTTATGCCTCGCAATTCACTTCGGGACAAGGGGGTATCGTTCTTGTAAATAAAAGCAATACAGAACATATTGTCGAACTGTCTCTTAAAAATTTCAATCCTGGCAAGCGATATTTTACTTTTACCCTGACCGGAGGCAACGATAACGGAAGTTTTTCCCGAAAAGTTTACGTTAACGGAAATACCTCCACCACTGTAGCCGGAGGGCCAGAAAATTACGAATCCATAAAACCGAAATCGTCCGTTCTAAGCGGCAATATTAAAGTTACTGTTCCTGAATATGGAGTTGTTCATTTATTGGTTGAAAACACACCATGATCAGTTTCCGAAAATGGATTTAAACAGACAGAAATAAATATCTTTAGCAAAAATACTTTACACCATTAATTTATAAGTCATATGATTAGGATTTCATTTTTGATTATCATGATTTTCAGCTGTTTCGGATCAATTTCCTTTGCTGAAAATCATTTTGATTTAACCTGGAAATTGGGTTATTCCAAAACAAAAAGTGAGGAACCGGGAAAATTTATACCTGCAACAGTACCGGGTGCAGTCCAGCTGGACATTGCACGAAATGAAAAGTATCCTCCGTATATTTTTGATGATAATTTTAAGAAATTTAGCTGGATGGAGGATATGTTCTATACCTATGAAACTTCTTTTAAGAAACCATCTCTCAAATCAAATGAAAGGTTGTTCTTTACTTCCAAAGGAATTGATTATCAGTTTGAAATCTATATTAATGGTACTAAGGTATTTGCCCAGGAAGGGATGTTTACCTATGTGAATGTTGATCTGACCGATAATCTGAAGGATTACAACATGCTAAAGATCCTGGTATTCCCTGCTCCGAAGCGATTTCCCTTTCCGGTAGACCGGACTCAGGCCTCAAATGTAGTGAAACCGGCTGTAAGTTATGAGTGGGACTGGCACCCACGGTTAATTCCATTGGGAATTTGGGACGAAACAGGACTTGAAGTCCGGAATCATTCGTATGTCGACGATGTTTATCTTAATTACGAATTGTCTTCCGATTTTAAAAAATCATCGATCACAATTGTAGCTGCGGGAAAAGAGACTGCAGGTTTCAGATATCGTTGGAAATTGGCCGATGCCAACGGGAACGGTGTTCTGAATAGTGAAGGTGAGATGCAGGATCAGCTTTCCGTTTCCGGAATTTCAGTGGAGAATCCCAGATTATGGTGGCCTCATGACCAGGGAACACCCTATCTCTATTTATCCACATTTTCACTCCTGAATACTTCGGGGGAGGTAATACAAACCATAACTCAGAAAATAGGTTTCAAAAGGGTCCGGTTAGTCATGAATGAAGGTGCCTGGGCAGAACCTGAAGATTTTCCCAAAACCAGGAGCGTGCCACCCGCACAGTTTGAGATCAACGGGCGAAAGATCTTTGCCAAAGGTTCTAACTGGGTCAATCCTGAAATTTTTCCTGGCATCATCACCAAAGAGCGTTATACCGAATTAATAGATCTGGCAGTAAATGCCAACCTGAATATTTTCAGAATCTGGGGCGGCGGAATTATCAATAAGGAATCTTTTTTTGAACAGTGTGATGAAAAGGGGATGCTTGTCTGGGAAGAGTTCCCCCTGGCTTGTAATGAATATCCCGATGAACCCCATTATTTATCCATTTTAAAACAGGAGGCAACCTCCATTATTAAAAGACTGCGAAAACATGCCAGTCTGGCGCTTTGGTGTGGAGGCAATGAATTATTCAATAACTGGTCCGGAATGACCGATCAGTCATTGCCCTTAAGGTTGCTGAATAGTCTATGTCTTGAATATACTCCGCTTATTCCGTTTAATCCAACTTCACCAATGATGGGGATGGCTCATGGAAATTACATCTTTAAAACCCCTCAGGGTGAAGAGGTCTTCCAGGAGATGAAACGGGCTCATTATACGGCCTATACCGAGTTTGGAATGCCCGGAATGTCTCCCGTTGAAGTCCTGAAACAGATTATTCCGGAGAAGGATTTATTTCCTCCCAAACCAAAGTCCGCCTGGGAAACTCATCATGCCTTCGGTGCCTGGATGGGAAGTACGTGGTTATGTCCAGAAATTCTGGAAGATTATTTTGGAAAAGCCTCTTCGCTTGAAGAGTTAATGCAACAAAGCCAACTGATGCAATGTGAAGGCTATAAGGCCATTTTCGAGGAGGCAAGGAGGCAAAAACCCTATTGCGCTATGGCCCTGAACTGGTGCTACGATGAACCATGGCCTGCTGCCGTCAATAATTCGCTGGTCGTTTATCCAGCAATATGTAAACCCGCTTATTTTGCAGTTAAAAACTCATGCCGACCTTTTCTTGCCAGTGCAAGTATCAGCAAATTCCGCTGGAAAGAGGGTGAGGACTTCTTTGCCGGGCTATGGCTGCTAAACGACAGTTTTGAACCGAAGAGTGTTCAGACGGTCACTATGAAAATCGTATCGGGTGATGACACGTTCGATCTGCTTACCTGGCATCCGGGTAAGATTAAGGACAACACCAATATTGCCGGACCAACCGGTCGGTTAAAACTTCCTCACCTGGAACAACGTCAATTTAAATTAATCGTTGAAGTTGAAGGACATCAGGAGTATAATTCGGATTACACCCTTGTGTACATTCCTAATATTCATGCAGAAAAGGATAAAACCCCGGTTTTAAATGCCAATTAAGAGAAGGAAAACGGCAGGCTGTGTGGGGATTACACGATATTTCAGTCCGCAGAAGACTCCCTAAAGAGCTGATGACAATCACCATGCCCTATGAATTGCTGACTGAAATCAATAATGATATCGACCGGAGTTTTGTCATTACGGATCATTGGAAGGAGCTAAAGGAACGGAATATCAAACCATTGCAAGGTGTGTAGAGACGCACAATCATGTAGAGACGCACAGCTGTGCGTCTCTACAATTAAACCATGTCATTAATCATTGATTTTCGATCTGTTAAAGAGAAACCGCAGCAAAACCCGGTCTGCAAACAGGATAAAATTAAGCAGTAAGAAACCAAAAGCCACCTGCACGATATTGTTTGAAATAAAGGTAAAGATCTGAATCAGCAGATTTTTATCGATAACGTAGTAGACAAGGGTAAGGACCGACATAATCATCAATAAAAACGCAGTAATATACAGATATTCATACAGATCTGCTTTCCATTGGGAACGTTTGACCAATTCAGATGTAATCCTCAGGGCAAAATCATCTCTCAATTTAAAGTCCGGTTCAACACCGAAAGATTCCGCAATAATCCTGTCCAGTTCACTATTATTCATTACTTATCTCCTTCACAATTTTTAAACTGTTTTCGTCAACCACAAATTTAAGTTTTTCCTTTAAAATAGCCTTTGCCCTGAAAAGATAGCTTTTCACAGTCCCCTCCGGCATACCAGTAATCTGTTCAATTTCCTGGTAAGAAAACTCTTCCAGGTGAAACAAGGTAATCACCGAGCGGTAATGAACAGGCAGGAGTTCGATCTGATCCCGGATATACCGATGCAGGTCAATCTGTTCGTAGTCAGTGTTTTTAAAGTCTGTCAATGACCGGAGTATTGCAGAGTCATCCTGACTTGTCAGCTCTGTTTTTTTGAATTTCCGCAAGTAATTGATACTGACATTGTACGCGATAGTGGCAATCCAGGTGGACAATTTACATTCATTCCGGTACTTTCCCAGATTCTGGTAAACCTTCAAGAAAACCTCCTGCGAAACATCCTCAATCTCATCCTGTCGCTGAATTAAACGCCCGGTGATATGAACCACCAGTTTCCGGTAACGATTGACCAAAAACGTAAAGGCATTCATATTCCCGCTTAAAATCCGGCTAATTAATTCCCTGTCCTCCATACTTCAGGTTTGACAACCAATCATGGTTAAATGTTGCATAAGGTACCAATAATTTTTTTGAAAATAAAAATGAATCCTTTTGCAACATTTTCCTGACTCGGGGTGTCACATCTTACAAACACTTTAAAACTGAAAATTATGGGTCCTTATGATGTAATGATGGTTGCAGTAATCTTTTACGCGATCTTCCAGGTTCTTAAAAACTTTACCGATTTCTTGTTAAGAAGAAAAATTATTCGTGCCGGCCATTTTGATAGTGCAGGAATCCTGGATCAGAAGATTTCCTCTTTAGCTCCTGAAAGTCAGGAATCCAATAAATATCCCTCGCTCAAATGGGGATTGGTTGCTTTTTTTGGCGGTATTGGGTTTGTCATCATTGACCAGATGAGTCCTAGTGCTGTTGGGAATCAGGATGACTATCATAACTTCATGCATAACAGTATGTTGCCATTCGGCATTGAGCTGGTTGCCATTTCGTTGGGATTCATTACCTATTTTCTGATTGTGAATTTCAGCAAGAAAAAATGATTGGTTGGACATTAATTTTATGTCCAAATTCAAAAAGAGACGCATAACCTTGCGTCTCTTTTGGTACAATTAATGTTTTTATTTTGGAGATTCATGTCTATGAGGTTCTGAATTTTAATTTTCAGAATCCTGCCAATCGCAAATAAGAATTTCTCGCTTTTTAAAATATTAATGTAAACCAAATCAGAATTTTGTAAATTTGTATTTGTAAATTTCTTTAATGAAAACCTTTAATTGGAATATTCAAAAAAATATTTGGCTAAAGGAAAATCGGAAGATTACTTTTGAAGAAGTCATCCTGGCAATAGCTCAGCATAGGATAAAAGAAGTTTATGAACATCCAAACCAGGTCAAATATCCTGGGCAAAAAATTTATGAAGTTGAAATTAATAACTATGTTTATCTAATTCCTTTTATTGAAAGCGAGGATGCCTTGTTTTTGAAAACAATAATTCCCAGCCGAAAAGCAACAAAAAAACATAAATAAAGATCTTATGAAATCGAAATTAGATGCTGAAGAATTAGATATTTTGCAACATCATCAAAAAAAGGAGTTGAAAATCACGAAATCAAAAAAAAAGGATCTGATAAATGCTGTAAAGTCAGCCAAAGCTACGATTGAAAACAAAGCTGAATTAAATATCAAATTGACTGATAAGGACTTGGTAAACTTGAAATTAAAAGAACAGGAAATTGGTATTCCATATCAGGATATTGTTACTGCATTAATTCACAAATACTTAGAAAACAAAATTGATTTAACAATTTAGTTTTTCATAGGCTCCACACTTAAATTCCTTTTCATCCCGTTGATCATAGCGATTCATTTGGCATAAAAAATTCTCCTCCGGATCATCACATTGATTACTTTGGCACACAACACAAAGCCCGGGCAGAGGGATATTATTGATATTAATCAATTCGCCGTCGTCTGTATAAAAGCCATTTAAGAAATCGTCCATATTTTCATTCTTTTATTTTTTAATTCCTTCATCCCTTAGGAAGTTTTTCGGTACCTAAAGATTGCAAGCCCGAATATGGAAGCTGCAAATGCCGAAAGGGCCAGAAACTCGTTGAAGATATCGGCGAAATTAGACCCCTTTAAAAGAACACTACGCATAATCTTCACGAAATAATAGAGCGGATTTATGAAGTCCAGCTTTTGAGCCCAGTCCGGCATACTCTCGACAGGGGTGAATAACCCGCTCATCATAATAAAGACTATCAGTGAAAAGAAGGCGACAAACGTGGCCTGTTGCTGTGTATCACTGATCGTTGAGATAAATAATCCCCAGGACAATACCAGGACCAGGTAAATTGATGCCAGGCTGAAGAGCAATAATAAACTTCCCCGGATGGGAATATTAAAGGCCAGCCGTGCCACCAGCAATCCAAACCCAAGATCAAAAAGGCCGATAACGAGGAAGGGGAGGAGCTTACCTGCAATGAACTGCCATTTTTTGAGTGGAGTAACATTGATCTGTTCAATGGTTCCGAGCTCTTTTTCCCGGACAAGGTTCATCCCACCGAGCAACATCCCGACCACGGTAATTAAGACCACGAGAATCCCTGGTGCCATATAAAATTTGTAATTAAGCTCCGGATTAAACCAGTAGGTAGGTTTTATATCAACGGTTTTCATAGGCCGGAATGCCGGTTTAACCCCGCTGTTCAACACACCCGCGCTGTATGATCCGATAACTGTTGAGAGGTATCCCAAGGAAAGCTGCGCAGCATTTCCGTTCACTGCGTCAACAAGTACCTGTACATCTGCATGTTTGTTCGTTTTTAGATCTTTGTCGAAATACCTTGGGATAACCAGGGCAAGATCTATTTTATTCCCGATCAGTAGATTTTCGGCATCTGTCGTATTTTCAGGATTCTGCCTCACCTTAAAAAATGGATTTCCCTTGATTCCGGCCACCATCTCCCGTGAAGAGACCGAATGATCAAAATCGACGATCGCCAAATCGACTTGCCGCAGTTCGTTGGTCGCTGCAAAAACAAGGACGAGCATTTGCACCAGCGGCATCACAAATATGATTGGCAACATCGATTTGTTACGAAAAATCTGGATAAACTCTTTCTGTAGAATATAAAATAATGTTCGCATAGTCGGTTATTGAAGACGGATTTTAAATTTCCGGATACTGATAAAAATAAAAAGAACGGACATTCCCAGGAGGATCAGGGTGTTCGGCCAGATTGCTTCAAGTCCGCCCCCCTTGAGCATCACCGTCCGGTTAATCTCGATAAACCACCTCGGAGGGATCACATTTGACAAAATCTGCAGAGGTACTGGCATATTCTTTACCGGAAAGATAAATCCGGAAAGGAGGATGCTGGGCAACATCAGTACGAATCCCGACATGGCCAGCGCGGTTACCTGATTGTCTACAAATGTTGAAATCAGAATACCCAGGGAGAGTGCCAGAAAGATGAACAGAAGAATTTCGCCTAACAATAAGGCCAGACTTCCCACGACAGGGACTTCGAAAACAAAATATCCCAAAAGAAGGACAACCAGCGCATTGACAATAGAGAGAATCATATATGGAACCACCTTCCCGAGAATAATCTGAATGGGTTTCAACGGCGAAGCGAGTAGGATCTCCATGGTCCCGGTCTCCTTTTCCCGCGTAATTGTGATTGCAGTCATCATGGCAGAGATGAGCATCAGGATTACTGCGATTAACCCGGGAATAAAATTGTAGGCATCGCGCATATCTTCATTGAAAAGCATCCTTACCTTGATATCCACGCCCGGGAGTTTCTGGTTCTGACCGAATTCGTCCTTGACGAAACCATTGGCAATTGCAGTCGTATAATTCACAATAAGTTGTGCTGCATTGGGTTCCGAAGCATCGGCAATTAACTGAATTCCGGCTTTCCCTTCCTTCATGATCCGACGCCCAAAATCAGGCTCAAAAACGATAATTTCCTTAACCTTGCCGCTTCTGAATAAGCCCTCGTATTCGCTTTCCGATGATGGGGTGGCTGCCAGCTGAAAAAATCCGGAGGATAATAGCCGTTGAGTCATGCGTATGCTGAGATAGTCTTTTGAATGGTCAACAACTGCGATTTTAACATTACGCACTTCATTGGTCAGCACAAATCCAAACAGCAAAAGCTGGGCTATCGGGATTCCGAACAAAATGACCAGTGTTCGCGGATCGCGGAAAATATGGTGAAACTCCTTTTGGAGAAAGGCAAGAAATCTGTTCATCCGTTATTATTTATATTTTTGGCTCAATGAAATTCCCCGTTTCCCGGGGTTCCTTTCATCGGGCAATTTTTAAAAATACTTCATCCATATTGCTGGCATTATACTGCTCTTTAAGTTTTTGAGGAGTATCCAGCGCAACAATCTTCCCGTCAGCCATGATCGATACCCGGTCACAATATTCAGCCTCGTCCATATAATGGGTCGTAACGAAGACGGTGATCCCCTTCTCAACAGCTTCATAGATCAGGTTCCAGAATTGGCGCCGGGTAATTGGATCGACTCCACCGGTCGGTTCATCAAGAAAAACAATTTTGGGATTGTGTAATATCGCAATTGAAAAGGCGAGTTTTTGTTTCCAACCTAAGGGCAAGTCTCCGATTTTACGATTTTCGTACTCCGTAAGCTCAAGTCTTTCAAGCATTTCTGCAGTTCTTGCTTTACGTTCAGCCATGTTCATCCCATATACACCACCGTAAAACCGGATATTCTCATAAATGGTCAAATCTTCGTAAAGTGAGAACTTCTGGCTCATATAACCGATGTTCTGTTTGATCTTTTCGGTCTGCCGGTAAATGTCATATCCTGCGACCTTCATTACTCCTGAGGTGGGAGTGGAGAGACCACACAGAATCCGGATAGCTGTTGTTTTACCGGCTCCGTTTGCGCCAATGAATCCAAAGATCTCACCTTTGTAAACCTCAAAATTGAGATGGTCATTTGCAACGAAGTTTCCGAACTTCTTTACCATATTTTTAACGGTAATAACGGGTTCTCTCGTAATCATTGTCTGTGGTTATGGTGATTCATTAACAGGATAAAAACATCTTCAATGGTTGCTTCCATAGGAGTCACCGAAATTTCCAGTTCACCCTGATCCGACAAAAACTGTTGAACCGATCCGGAAGTGTGCCTCCCTTTTTGAGTGACCAGGTGTAAAACCTGTCCAAAACTATTTACTGAAATTACTGATGGGAGCTTCTCCAGAAACTTTGAAGTGTCGTAAATCTTCCGGGTCCGAACTGCCCAAAGATCCTCGGGAAATGAACTGGTCATCTCTTTCGGTGTGGCCACAGACATCAGGCTACCCTGCTGAATAAGGGCAATCCTGTCGCACAGCGAAGCTTCGTCCATGTAAGGTGTTGACACGACGATAGTTATTCCCATATTGTTCAGCCTTTTAAGCATTTCCCAGAACTCTTTCCGCGATACTGCATCCACACCAGTTGTGGGCTCATCGAGGATAAGAATCTCGGGCTTATGAATCAGGGCACACGAAAGAGCGAGCTTTTGCTTCATCCCGCCCGAGAGTTTTCCGGCCCGGCGCGTTTTGAACGGCTCTATCTGCTGATAAATATCCTTTATTAAATAGTAGTTCTCCTCTATCGTTGTTCCAAATACGGTTGCAAAAAATTTCAGGTTCTCTTCAACCGTCAGATCGGGATAGAGCGAAAATCTTCCCGGCATGTAGCCGGTAATGAGCCTGATTTTTTTATAATCGGCAACTACATCAAGACCATTCATGGTTGCCTGCCCACTGTCGGGCAGCAGCAGCGACATCAGAATGCGCATCAGCGATGTTTTTCCGGCACCGTCAGGCCCTATTAATCCGAAAAGTTCACCTTTCTCCACGGAAAGCGAGATCCTATCCAGCGCAACGACATCACCGTACTGTTTATGTAAATCTTTGACTTCAATCATTTTTTGGAGCCGATATTAGAATTTAATTTCCCCGGGCATCCCGATTTTAAGTGATCCGTCATTTGGTACTCGGACTTTAACCGCATAAACGAGTTTCACCCGTTCCTGGCGGGTTTCAATAATTTTCGGGGTAAATTCAGCGTCAGACGATACCCACTCGATCTTTCCGGAAAGTTCTTTTATGCCATTTGTGCTGTCAATTAATACTTTAACCTGCTTTCCCGTTTTTACTTGGGTTAATTGCGGACCACTGACATAAACCCGGAGAATCAGACTGTCGATATTGGCCATTTTATAGAGCGGCTTTCCGGGTGTGGCCAATTCACCGGTAAGCGAATATTTCTCAAGAATAGTACCTGAAATAGGGGCTTTCACAACAGAAACTCCGATTCGTTCATTCACCACCGCAATCTGCGCCTCAATGGCTTCGCCTCTTCTTTCAGTGGCCATGATCTGCGCAGCAAACGCTTTTTTCTGTTTTTCAGCCAGGGCAATCTGCCCGTCAACATCATCCAATTGTTTGGGTGTTGCCGCGCCGTCCGCAATCATTTTCCGGATTCTGGACTGGTCCTTCTGCACATTTACAATGAGCTGATCAGAAACAGCTATTTGGGCAAAAAGGCCCGCTTTCTCTGCCAAAACAGAGGCTTTCTGAGCCATCAGCTGCTCCCGCTGAAGTGCCATATTGACCGTATCTGTAACTGCCATGACTGCACCCTTAGCAACCTTTTCACCCTCCACAAAGGCGGTCATAAGGATTTTTCCGCTATTTTCCGAAGAGATAATGACTTCGTCTGTTTCGAAATTTCCAAATGCATCGGACTTGGTTTGATTGGTCGAACAAGCTCCGAGAATTAATATCAATGACAAAAATAAAAGTGTTTTCATTTTTCGGATGGTTATCATTTTATACGATTTTTGGTTTTAATATTTTATATAACTTACTGCCTGATTTAATGTTAGTTACTTATTTCCGCTGATGGTTTGGTAATTCACTGAAGCTTGCACCAACTGCACTTTATGGGTTTCCAGATTTGCCCTGGCCTGAAGGGCTGCGTTCAGATCGCGGATATAATCGGCCGATGTGATTACCCCGTTTTTAAGCGACGAGGCTGAACGATTGGTTATCTGATCTTTGATAATCACCAACTGTTCATCTGTACCAATCAGCTTTTTATACTTTTGAGCGTTATTGGCCTCCTGGTCGAGCGACATTTTTAAAGAGCGGTTGAAATTTTCAAGGTTTGTATTAATAATATCTTTCTGAAGCAGCAACGTTGACCTGTCGCGACGATTCTTATGCCAGTCCCAGAGGTTCCAGGACAATCCGGCGCCAAACATATACCAGTCGGTAAAATTGTTTTCCAGCATGTTAAGTCCCGGACGACCATACCCGGCCTGACCGAATGCGTAAAGGAAAGGTTTGTGAGAGTCTTTCAGGAGCTCCTCATTTTTATCGATTTTTGCTTTCTGAAGGTTAAACAAAATGATTTCAGGTCGTCCGAAATCTGTATTATTTTCGATGGTTAAAGACTTAGGTACCGAAAAAATTGTTTGAACAGGGATGGATGTGCCCGTTACTATTTCGAGGAGCGCACAGGTGGTATGAAAGGTCGAATTCAATTCCTCATCCTGCTGGTCAGTTAACAATCTCTCGGCCCTGAGCTGGTCAAGTTCGTTGGGTAATGCCACTCCATTGGTCACTGCTGATCCCACCGTTTTAATCTGTTCATCCAGGGTATTTTTTTTGAGGTCAACAATTTTTTGATTTTCGCGGATGACCAGTGCATTAAAATAGAGTGTGTTAACCGTTTCCCTGATTTTGTATAATTCAGTTTCATTCTGCTGTTTCGAAACCAGCCGGTCGGCTTCTTCCAATTCTTTACTCTTTTTGGATACGCCTCCGTCATAAATTTTCTGTCGGATATCGACATAAGCCTTGTATTGATCCTGTGACGGCGTTTTTGGCATCGTGATACTTGCTGGTAATTTGATGGCCAGTTTGGTCACATCCGATTGCCACGAAGCTCTTCCAGTCAGGTCAAATTGCGGAAGGTTTAAGGTCTGGATGTTCTGCTGCCGGAGTTCTGAAATCTGGTCTATGATTCCGGCTTGTCTCAATAAAGGATGATTCCTTCGCGCCATTGCCTGGCAGCTGTCCAGACTTAAGGTCTGACCGTACGACCATGAAACTACAATGGTGAAAAACAAAAATAACAATGATCTTCTCATACTTCTATAAATTTTAACATCATATTTTTAACAATCTCTTTTCGCTCGCTCAAAAATTGGTCATAGGCCTTCTGATCGTCATTAAAATATACCAATTGCAATAACGGCCGTCCTGCAAAGGGGAACACAAGCATCCCAAGAAGACTCACCACAATGTGCCGGGGATCAAGGCTTGACTGGTTAATTATTTGAACTTCATTCAGAAATATTTCAAGAAGCTGCTGTGGTCCGATTCCCGATTCAAATATCATCGCTTTAAGTCCCTTAGGATCACGATTGATCTCATTGATTATAAACAGTGGAACATAAGGGTTAGCTGCAATCAGGTCGATGTAATTGTCGATAAATACAATTAATTTCTCTTTGAGGGTAAGATCAGATGTAAAAGCGCCCCTGATTCTGGAAAAAAATTTGGTGAAGATATCTTTAAATACCGCCTCAAAGAGTTTTTCCTTGCTCCGGAAATAGTAATGCAGGAGGGCTTTATTCATTCCTGCTTCATCGGCGATCTCCTGCATCCGGGCACCCTCCATCCCCTTCAGAACAAATATTTTTCGCGCAGCTTCGTAAATTTTCTCCTCAGTTGAACTATCCATTTTTATTATCCTTTTGGTTTAACCAATTGGTTAAGATCCGACAAAGGAATACTAATTATTTGAATCAACCAAATAGTTTAACCAAAATAATTAATCAGGTGGTTAAATTTATTATTTGCGATTATTTTCGACAGGATTTTAATAATAGGGAAATAGGTGGAAATATGTTGAAATATAGGGCAGGCTGGCACCATTAAGGTTGACAGACAGGTAATTGAAACAGGACTGCTGAAACCAATTGATATAACTCAAAACCCCCGAAATGTCTTGGCTTTCCGGGGGTTTTGTTTTAGAATAAGGTGATCTGCTTAATACAAGGTAGCTTGTTTGTAAGCCGGTTTCCTGTTGAACAGATTATCCCAGAATGATTTTGGTTCACTCTTGTTTTCCTGATTATCTGTTGGAAGTACAGGTGATTCTTTAACAACCAGCTGTCCGTTTTCTGTATTCTTTGAATTGACAGAATCGACCTTCGGACTCCATAATGAAGTGATTTCAAGGAACCGCTGATAAGCCTGTTTGTGTTGGCTCAGGAGCCATTTGTAAATATTTTGATCAGAATATACTTTCTGAATCCCGTGTCCCTGACCTTTCAGTATAGAAAAAATCGGTTTGGATCCTACCTCCTGCAACGCTTCAACCATCTCTTCAGAACGGGTTATCTTCACCTTGCGATCTACTTCACCATGGAAAACCCACGTTGGAATATCTTTCAGAGTCTCGACCATATTGGGTCTTCCTCCGCCGCAAAGAGGCATAATAGCTGCAAAGTATTCCGGATAACGCGAGGCAATGTCCCAGGTGCCAAATCCCCCCAGACTCATGCCTGTAAGATAAACCCGTGACTCGTCAATATTATATTTATCTTTCAACTCTTTGTAGAATGACTCAAACCAGGTTCCGACGGTCCAGTTTTTATTGGAAGGGCATTGAGGAGAAATGACAATTGCATCAACATCCATTCCTCTTTCGAGGTAAAATGGGGGGCCGTATTTTTTTAAACGCTCAAGATTGTTCCCCTTGCAGGAACTCCCGTGAAGGTAAATTATTAGTGGCCAGGCTTTTGCATTTGTTTTATCATATCCGTCAGGAAGGTATGCGAGGTAGGGGTAAGTTTTTGATTTTTCAGCCATCAGCGGAGAGTTACCCCCTGGTGTCTTCGCTGAAAGTGTGATTGCAAAACTTATAAATATAAGCAGGGCTATTAATCTCATATCTTGTCCTGTTAGTGAATAAAGTGCAAAATTAACTTTTTAATCGGTTTTAACCCCTTAAAAAAGCTATTTTTAACTATTTTAACATTAAATTCGAAAAAAATATCGAGTTAATTAATTGATATAAAGATAGATAATGACAAATATTTAAATATCCCCTTTTGTGTTTTTTTTGGCTGATTTGCCTTGATTACATCGCAGAATTGGAGGTTTTGGCCCCGCTGAGCATCGCTTTTTCCGATCTGCATGGCGGAATTAGAGCAATCCTTTTATTTTGAGCAATTCGAACATCTCGTCCCTGGTCTCTTTGGCGCTTTCACCCGCCTTAACGGCAAAATCCTCCCCATTTGAAGCATAAATAATCGCACGGGATGAGTTAACCAGCAAGCCGCATTGATCGTTTAAACCATACCTTGCCACCTCCTGCAGACTTCCTCCCTGGGCTCCCACGCCCGGAACCAGCAGAAAGTGGGAAGGAACTATTTTACGGATTCCGGAAAGCTCTACGGCTTTTGTGGCTCCAATGACATACATAATATTTTCGGAGCTTCCCCAATCCTGTGAAATCCGGAGTACTTTTTCGAATAGCTTTTCACCGGTAGCATCATCTTTGCCAAATTGAAAATCGTAAGCTCCTTTATTGGAGGTCAATGCAAGAATGACAACACGTTTTCCTTCATAGCCCAGAAACGGTTTTACAGAATCTTCACCCATATATGGCGCAACAGTGACGGCATCGAATGACATCTTTTCGAAAAATGCACGCGCATACATCAAGGAGGTATTTCCGATATCACCCCGTTTGGCATCTGCTATCAGGTAAATATCCGGATAATTTTCATGCAGGTAATGAACGGTTTTTTCGAGACTGCGCCACCCTTCAAGACCTTCAGATTCATAGAAAGCCAGATTTGGCTTGTAGGCAACCGTGTATGGCGCTGTTGCATCAATGATTTCCTTGTTGAAAGCAAAGATCGGATCGGTAGTATCCAGTAAAAACCGGGGTATTTTACGGATATCGGTGTCCAGCCCGACACACAGAAACGACCCTTTTTTTTGAATATTTTCGAAAAGTTGCTGATTATTCATCGATTAAATCTATTTATAACCTGTATTTAATTTTGTTGCAGAGACGCACAGCTGTGCGTCTCTATAATCATGCGTTTTACTATACGGAGACGCACAGCTGTGCGTCTCTACGATCATACGTCTCTACAATTCCGTCTCCTTCAATCGCTCGGTATTCTCCTCAACCCTCAATTTATCGATAATTTCCTCGATATCACCGTCCATGATGGCGGGAAGGTTATAAACAGTGAGTCCGATACGGTGGTCAGTCATACGTCCCTGGGGATAATTGTAGGTGCGGATTTTGGCTGAACGGTCGCCGGTCGAGACCATTGTTTTTCTTCTTGAGGCAATTTCATCGATATATTTCTGGTACTCCATATTATATAACCGGGTGCGAAGTTCACCCATCGCCTTGGATAGATTTTTGATTTGAGATTTCTCATCCTGGCAGGTTACAACAATACCTGTCGGAATATGTGTAAGCCTGATTGCTGAATAGGTGGTATTTACACTCTGGCCGCCCGGACCAGACGAACAGTAGGTGTCCTTCCGGATATCGGTTTCACGCAGGTCAATATCAAACTCTTCAGCCTCGGGCAAAACAGCCACCGTTGAAGCGGAAGTATGAATACGTCCCTGGGTTTCGGTTTGCGGAACACGCTGCACACGGTGAACTCCCGATTCAAATTTGAGAACTCCGTAGACATTCTCACCGGTGACTTTTGCTACAATCTCTTTAAAACCACCTGAAGTTCCTTCGGTAGAGTTGGTTACCTCCAATTTCCAACCCTTGCGGTCACAAAATTTAGAGTACATTCTGAAGAGGTCTCCGGCGAATATGGCCGCCTCATCACCACCTGTTCCGCCACGAATCTCCAGAATAGCATTCTTACTATCCTCAGGATCTTCAGGAACCAGCAGAAAACGGATCTCATTTTCGTGTTCCCGGATCTGGTTTTCACTGTTCTCAAGCTCCTCGCGAGCCATTTCCCGTAAATCTTCATCTGTTTCTGTATCGAGAATTTCCCGGGCATCCGAGAAATTCTTCAACAGGTTTTGGTAGCGCTGAAACGATTTTACCAGTGAGTCGAGCTGTTTGTAATCCTGGTTCAATTTCACATACCGTTTCATATCCTTCATAATATCAGGATCGGATATCTGCTGGCTGACCTCGTCGAAGCGAATCTTGATTCCTTCGTATTTTTCTATGAGTGAGTTATCTGACATATCTTTTAAATGTAATGAATTGAAATAAAGCTTTCGCTGAAATAATCCTAATGCTCAAATATTGGGAAATTGTTGGAGCGGAGCTAATATTCGAAAGTACCAAAATTGGAGTGAATGGTCACTTTTTTGCCATTGAAGGATTCAACACGGCCAATGATCTGTGCTTCAATATCAAATGACCGGGCAATGGATATAATCGCGCTGGCACAATTGGGATCAGCGTATATTTCGAACCGGTGACCCATGTTAAATACCTTATACATTTCGTGCCATGAGGTTCCGCTTTGTTCGTGAATCAGTTTGAAAAGAGGTGGAATTTCAAACAGATTGTCTTTTATAACATGTACATTATCAATAAAATGAAGCACCTTCGTTTGTGCTCCGCCAGAACAGTGAATCATCCCTGAGACGGAATCCCGATATTGTTCCAAAACCTTTTTAATCACCGGGGCATAGGTCCTGGTGGGTGAAAGTACAAGTTTACCGGCATCCAGACCCGTTCCCTCTACGGGATCGGTCAGCTGACATTTTCCGGAGAAGACGAGCGATTCAGGAACTGCAGGGTCGTAACTTTCGGGGTATTTTTTGGCCAGGTATTTGGCAAACACGTCGTGACGGGCTGATGTGAGTCCATTACTCCCCATGCCACCGTTATATGTTTTTTCATATGTGGCTTTTCCGGATGAGGATAATCCGATAATGCAATTCCCTGCTTTGATCCGGTCAGCCGAAATCACTTCACTCCGTTTCATCCGGCAGGTCACGGTCGAGTCAACAATAATTGTCCGTACAAGATCGCCTACATCGGCAGTTTCGCCCCCAGTAGCCTGGATATTGACACCCAATTCCCTCAGTTCGGCACAAAGCTCTTCGGTTCCCGAAATGAGTGCAGCAATCACTTCTCCGGGAATACTGTTTTTATTTCTTCCGATAGTTGATGAAAGCAGAATATTATCGGTAGCGCCAACACAAATCAGGTCGTCGAGATTCATTACGATGGCATCCTGGGCAATCCCTTTCCATACCGATAAATCACCGGTCTCTTTCCAGTAAAGGTAAGCCAGGGAGGATTTTGTCCCTGCGCCGTCGGCATGCATGATATTGCAATATTCAGGATCTCCTCCCAGATAATCGGGCACAACTTTACAAAAAGCCTTTGGAAACAGCCCTTTATCGATGTTTTTAATCGCATTATGGACATCCTCTTTCGAAGCTGAAACACCTCTGAGATTATATCTGTTTTCGGAATCCATAGTGAATATCAATGGTTTAAAAGTGTCCGGAGCCAAATAAAGTTATCTGGCTCTGGTGGCGCGAAAATAATACTTTTTTGTGGTTTTTTAGTGCTCAATTTCTTTGATAACCCCGCCGGGGGATTTTAGCGATTTTGGAAAGATTTAAATCTGCAACCTGCTATAAAACTCAATTCCCACCCTGTCGATATGCTCCTGCAAAGTAGGCTCCTTTAAATCATCATAAATAAGGATATCAAATTTGTAGGGCATGTCGGTTTCTTCATTCAGCCAGTAACTTATTTGACTGGCAATATCAAAGTCCAGATCGGTTCCTTTAATCGCAATATCTACGTCGCTGCCGTTTTTAAAATTGCCTTTGGCCCGACTGCCAAATATATAAGCACGCTCTACTTTGGGGTGTTTTCTCAAAGTCTGTATAATTATTTCTATTTCGGTATCACGAAGTCCAAATCTATTTCTCAAACTTCTCCCTGTAATCTGAGGATAATACCCTGAATTCGGTGCGCCGGTTAATCTGGTGACAGATCTCCCGCTGCTTATCGTCGGCAAGTCCCTGGATAAAATCACAGGTGAGATCGGTACCCGGCTTTAGGAAAGGGTAAGTTTTGGAGAGTTTTTTAGTAACCCGTTTGGGCGCGGTTTTTCCGTAACCTTTGGCTACCAGCCTGGCCGGCTGTATCCCTTTGGCAATCAGATAGGAAACTACCGACTGAGCCCGTTTCTGAGATATTTCCGAATTCAGGGCATCGTCACCCCTGCAGTCGGTATGGGCCATTAATTCAATAACCGTTGTAGGGTTGAGCACCAGTATGCCGGACAAACTATCGAGCGCTACTACAGATTCGGGTAACAAATCCCATTTCCCGAACGCATAATATATATTGTCTACGCTAATCGGGGCGTCTGAGGGGGTGAGCTCCATCCTCAGCTGAAACTCTTTTCCTTCCTCCATTCCCATGGTAGAAGCCACCATTTTGGCGTTTAAAAAGCCTTTGCGGTAGGCTGCGACGATATATTCCACGTGGGGTTTGAGCTTGAACCTGAATTTGCCGTTTTCGGCTTTCATTTTAAGCATTGTACCATCGGTTCCGATGAGTTTTACAGTCGCGTCGGAAATTCGCATCCCATTCTCTTTATTGAAAATATCACCCTCCATCTCATAAACTTTAGGCGGAAGCATGAACGTGTAAATATCATCATTAAAACTCCCTTCGCGATTACTGCTGAATAATCCCCGTTCTTCCCCCTGGTAAAAAGAGATGGCAAAATCGTCTCCTGTAGAATTAATCGGAGACTTCATATTTTCGACGATCCATCTCCCGTCATCGGACTTACGGGCGATAAAAATATCGAGCCCTCCCATTCCAATGTGCGCATTGGATGAGAAATAGAGGTCTCCGTTATCGCGGATAAACGGAAACATTTCGTCGCCGGAAGTATTGATCTCCGGTCCGGCGTTTACCGGTTTCTCCCAGGTATCTCCCTTTTTCCGCTTTGCATACCAGATATCTTTACCTCCAAATCCGCCGGGCCGGTCAGAAACAAAGTAGAGAGTGTTGCCATCGGCTGAAAGTGAGGGATGTGCAGCCATCAGTGTATCTCCCCCGATTTTTACTTTTACCGGATCACCCCATAATCCTGAAAGCTGCTTTGAGGTAAAGATTTCGGCGCTTCGCTGATCCGATTTCAGGTACCGGCACCGGGTAAAATACATCGTATTTCCCGACGCATTAAAGGAGGCCGCCCCCTCTTCGTCCGGAGTGTCAATGATCTTTAGTTCATCGGCAAGCTTGGGTTTATCCCATCTGTTTTTCTGGAGGTTATAGGTGCTCTTGAAAATATCCGCATTATACTCTCCCGTGATGGCGCTTTTGGCACTCCCGGTGGCCCCTTTTCTGGAAGAGGTAAAGTAAATCTCATTGTCATGTAACCCGGCATAGGAAGGGGAATAATCATTGGCGACAGAATTGATATCTTTCAGATTTTCAATTTTATACCGGGTTGGTTTACTGAGCCATTCCTGGGTTTTTAGACATGATTCTATTCCATTGAGGGCCATTTGACTCTTGGGAACGGAGTCCAGGTATGACTTGTAACTCTTTATTGCTTCTTCATATTTTCCGCTGGCCCGCAGAACCTCGGCATAATGAAGCCAGGTTATAGCCCCTCCGGCGTTCCGGATAGAGGCGCTCTTAAAATAACCTTCAGCATAGCGATACTGACCGATTTTATAATAAGCTTCTGCTATTTTAAAATGGATAATTGCTTTTTGCTGCCTGTCTTTGGTTTTTGTGTAGACTTTTCGAAGCGATGAAATACTTTTATAATATTCACCTATCTCGAAGGTAGTGAGTGCTGTCTGGTAGTGGTTTGAAACCGTGCACGAACTGATGGATCCCAAAATAAGGAACAGCAAGAAATAACGTATCTTATAATAAGCCATGTCTGTAAGTCAATTAATCAATTGGCCGGTTTACTGCCAGGATACGGGCAAAGATAACCTATTGAAAGATTATTCTGATGCAGGTTTGGAAAAAACAGCGCAATTTGAACGAAAGATTGTACCTTTGACCTTTTAAATTTAATAATTATGATTCAAGCTGAAATTCATACAGTAAAAGGGGTGATGAAGGTTGATTTCTTCGAAAAAGATGCTCCGGGTGCAGTGGCTAACTTCGTGAAACTCTCCAAAGAGGGGTTCTATGATGGATTGACCTTTCACCGGGTTATCCCAAACTTTGTCATACAGGGTGGATGTCCCAAAGGCACAGGGTCCGGCGGTCCTGGTTACACGATTAAATGCGAATTGGACGGAGCAAATCAATACCACGATCGTGGTGTTTTGTCGATGGCACACGCAGGTAAAGATACCGGCGGATCCCAGTTTTTTGTTTGCCATAGCCGCACAAATACCAGTCATCTCGACCGTAAACACACCTGTTTTGGTAAAGTTTATGAGGGACTTGAAGTTATAGATGCAATCCGTCAGGGTGATAAAATCGAAAAAATTGTGATTATCGAATCTTAAGAACCTGGATCAGGAGGTTTTAATCGGATAAAAACCGTCCCGGAATTAATTTTCGGGACGGTTTTTTTTGTGACAATTATTTGTTCCGATTTTGAAATATTATGAAAAATTATTGCTATATTAGAGGAAACAATTAAGACCATGAATCGCCTGGTTTTTCTGTGCTGCCCCGAGGGATCCGACTCCCGAAACATTACCTTTCCACTGGTTAATATTTGCCTGTCTTCCTTTTTTATTTTCAAATTCTACCACCTCCTGAGGAGTCCTGACAATTACAACATAATTTTTGCCGAACTGGATTGCAGGTTTTTCCCCGCCCTGAATCCGGGGAATCCGGATGAATCAATTTTTTAACAATCATATAAAAATTTAAAAAGATGGAAAATTCACTTGATGTTGTGCTTACTCCTGAGAATAAGAAGTCTGTTTTTCAGGAAATTGTGAATGCCAGAACAGGCATGCCCTATTTGATCACATTATCGGACGACGATCGCAATTCATTACCTAAAATGGACGACGGATGTAAAAAATTTGTTCAGAAAAGCTTTGAGTTGGCCAGTAAAAACTCGGCGCTGGATCCCGGATCCAATTTATTAAAGAGCGGTCCCATTGATATGGATCTCTACGCATTTCTGGCAACGGTTGAAAACCAGCTCCGGGAATTGCTGGAAATGGTTGGGGATACCAAGCAAGTGGCTGGTTCAGAGGCTTATGAGATTGCAAGATTTATTTATATGAAGGCCAAAATGAATGTGAAGTTGAATATCCCCGGTTCACAGGAGATCGTTGACGAGCTGGGCAAACTTTTCAGACCAAACTGTACCCAACATACCCACCTGATCTCATTGCATTAATTAAACTAACCTTCAATTGCGCAAACCAATAAATAAACCATATTTATTGGTTTGCGCTTTGGAACGGCCGAAATATTCCGTTATTTTGCGGTAGTTCCAATTCGTTATTCATAG
>Ga0364886_10064_pt1 | contig 66643 bp, 38 predicted proteins | sample ExccelJu500001D3_4_FD_206926 | JGI IMG/M metagenome (GOLD analysis project Ga0364886, IMG submission 206926) | Enriched cells from Trout Bog Lake Hypolimnion, Wisconsin, USA - BchlTB.July23.5000.01.D3 | ecosystem: Environmental > Aquatic > Freshwater > Lake > Hypolimnion/Profundal zone | place... | reverse complement strand
TAATTCAGAGATATATTTTTCAATTTAACATAAGTCCCTTTTTCAACATCCAGTTGTGTTAACCTGTTATTACCATTGGCCGTACTGGTATATACACGCGGAATATTGGTATTGGGATTGGTAAGTGTTGCTGTTAATGCATCTGCAGCATTATAACTGGAAGGCCTTGCAAAATTACTGGTGGAAGCATAGTAATTTTCAAAAGCTCCTTTACTGCCAGGCAGCTCATTCTGCATCCTCAACACATTTACAATATCATTCCCAACAGAACCTGTGAAAAACAGATTCAGGTCAAATCCCTTGTAAGAAAAACTATTATTGAAACCAAAAGTGTATTTAGGCCATGGGTTCCCCAAAACCACGCGGTCAGCTGCAGTTATTTTGCCATCTCCGTTTACATCTTTAAACTTCATATCTCCAACCCAGGTACCTGTATTCGGATCCACTTTTACATTAGCATTGATTTCGCTGGTCTGATTGGCATGCGAAGTGATATCCTGATAATTTTTAAATAATCCCTGGTAAACATACCCTGTTATCATACCTGCAGGTGCACCCTGTTTGGTAAGAAACTGAGTTTGAGAATTCCCGGAGCTGGTTTGATACACTACATTAATCGGGAAAGGCAGGGAAGTTACTTTGTTTCTGTCCAGTGAAAAACTTAGCCCTGTTTTCCAGGTAAATGCAGATTTGGAAATATTTACTGTATTTACAGTTAACCCAAATCCATGATTATACATGTTTGCCAGGTTTTGTACCGGCCATGTTAATCCACCCTGAGCAGTACCACCTCCAAAATATCCGGGGTAAGTGGTGGAGATCAGCAGCTTACTCAGATACTTCTGGTAATAATCAAATACCACTTCCAGCCTGCTGTTAAACATGTGTAAATCAAATCCAAGGTTTTCTGTTTTATCTACTTCCCACTGAACATTCGGATTATAAAATCCTGAAGGAAGGAAAGAAGTTCCAAAGGCAGAAGGATAAGACGTCAGTACTGCATATTGTGCCAGTGCAGTTGAACCTGAGTTACCACTCAATCCGTATTCAGCCCTTATTTTCAAATCATTCAGGTATGGAATATTCTTCATGAATTTTTCTTCAGAAATCTTCCAGGCTCCAGAAATGGAAGGAAAACCACCCCACCTGTTAGCAGATCCAAATACGGAAGATCCATCCCTGCGAAAGCTGGCCTGTACTATATAACGGTCGTTATATATATAATTGGCCCGGCCAAAATAAGATTCCTTAGAGGCATCCCCTTTTGAGCTGGAATTGGATTGGGTGAGATCACTAACCCCTGCATTTAAAGTTTGTACAGTATTATTTACATAACCGGTTTTATATCCATAAAGGCTTTCCCAGCCCCATGCAGTTGCTTCATGGCCCAACATGGCTGATATGGCATGCTTTTTAATTTTTGTATCATATTGCAACCTGGAATTTACACCCCACCACCAGTTATTACTGCTTTGCTGAGAACCGGTTGAAATATTGTTTACAGTAATGCCAAAAGTATAGGTTGGATTAAACTGGTAATTATTGTTATAATTATAGGTCCCATTCACTTCATTTCTAAAAACCAAACCCTTCATTAAAGTGATATCTGCATATACACCACCCAACACTCCCAGTCCTTTATTATAATTGGTATTGATCTGTGCCAAAGCTATTGGATTCACAAAATTATTGGCATAAGCGGTACCTGCGGCAGGGCCACCCCATGTTCCGTCTGCATTTTTTACTGCAATAGCCGGACTGATATCAATAGCAGTGGTTATTAATGCATTGTTACTGGAGACAATCTTTTCATTAGTCAGGTTCATGCTTAAACTGGTTCCTATCTTCAACCATTTACGGGTATTATTATCAAGATTAACTCTTATAGAACCCCTGCTGAAACCGGATCCGGCCACAACACCATTCTGGTTGAAATATTCACCGGAAAAATAGAAATTGGTTTTATCATTTCCGCCGCTCAATGCCATCACATATTTCTGCATCAGTGTTTTATTAAACAATGCCTGCTGCCAGTTGGTTCCATTTCCTAAAACGGTTGGGTCATTAAAATCAGCTTCAGAGTTGGAACCACCAGCTTTTTGCAGTTCATTTCTGAAAACTGCATACTGTGGCAAATTCATAACCGGGGCAAATTTTGGTAAATCCTGCATAGACCATGTGGTATTTAAACTCACTTTTGTTTCACCCAGCTTACCTCTTTTAGTTGTTATCATAATTACGCCATTTCCACCTGCTGCTCCAAATATGGCTGTAGCTGAAGGCCCTTGTAATACATTCATCGTTTCTATATCATCCGGATTAATGCCTGATAATGGATTGGCATAGCTTGTTGGCGCATTGTAAGTGCCAGCAGCACCTCCCTGAGAATCAGAAGGCCTTATTTGTACCCCATCAATTACATATAGGGGCTGGTTGGACTGGTTAAGCGAGTTCAAACCACGGATAATGACACTGGGTGCAGAACCGGGTTGTGCATTACTGGATGAGACCTGCACATTCGCTGCACGGCCTTCCAGGGCCTGATCCAATGTGGTATTGACAGTTCTGGACATATCTGCAGAGGTAACCGTTACCTGCGAACTGCTTAAATCTGTTTTACGCATTTTTCCATAACCAATTACCACCACATCATTCAGTTTTCCATAATCTATATTTAAAGCCACTTTCAGATTTACTGTAGCCGCATCAATCTTTATCACCTGTGGGGCAAAACCGATATTACTAATCGTAATACTTTCTCCTGTTTTAGCGTAAATAGAGAACTCTCCGGTATTTCCGGATGTAATAGTATTGGCAGTTCCTTTTATGGAAATACTTGCCCCTACTACAGGTTCTCCTGTACTTTTGTCCGTAATTTTTCCGGTAATTTTTCTGACTCCTGTTTGTGCAAGACATTGCACCGTTGCAAACAGGATGAAAAAAAGTACCCATAGCAAATGGGATACAATTCTTTTGGTTTTCTTTTCTTTCATTGCAAACAATTATTAGTGATTAATTAGGAATTATAAAATCGTTTATTAAAATTTTATGATAATTTTTTCGCCAGTGTATTTTTTGATCTTATCCGGTTTTCTGCTCAGGTCATACCCTTTTGTATGGTCTTTTCCAATTAGCACTACCTGGAATAACCTTTCTTTCAGCATGCCTGTAAAGTTTCCGTTTCTCTTGCCGATTGTCAGTGTTTTAGTATTATCAGCCCAGCTAAAATCAATCGTTGAAAATTGCCCTTTTTCATAATTGTAGTTGCTGTTTTCATCTTCGTATAAACTGAATGAAGCGTCTTTGCCAGTATAGACATACAGCGTTACTGTATCTGCATTTTTTTCGGTTGTATACTGAAGTTCCGGACCAAACGGAATGATACTGCCTTCCTTAACAAACAAGGGTATTTTTTCCAATGGGGCATCTGCATCTACTGATTGTCCGCCTTCACTATATTTTCCTGTATAAAAATTAAACCACCCCGTTGTTGCCGGCAGGTATAATTTCCGGGTAACGGCACCGGATTCTGTAACCGGACTCACCAGTATGGCTGGTCCAAACATAAACTGATCACCAATATTGGCTACAGCTTTATCTGCCTGAAAATCCATCACCAGGCCACGCATAATGGTATAATTGTTTTGATAGGTTTGCCCCGCTATTGAATAGATATAAGGCATTAACCGATACCTTAACCGGTCGTAATACAACATAGATTGGTACACCGGATGATTTTCCGGAGCAACATTATAAATTTCACGATATGGGTATTCTCCATGTACTCTGAACAAGGGGCAAAATGTACCAAACTGATACCAGCGTACCATCAGTTCCCGCCATTCTTCCAGGTCATTTCCTTGTGCGTTCTCAAAACGGTGTTCCACAGCAAATCCGCCAATATCGGTTGTCCACCAGGGTAATCCGGATAAACTGAAATTAATCCCTGCAGGAACCTGGTTTTTTAAATCAGACCATCGGGCTCCAATATCACCACTCCAGGTAGCAGCAGCATAGCGCTGTATGCCTGCAAAAGCTGAACGGGTTAGGATAAATACCCTTTGATCCGGATTTTCTGAACGTTGTCCTTCATATACCCCTTTTGCATTTTGTAAGGCATAGGCATTAAAGTATTGTGTGGAAGAACCCAATGCAGTGGGTGTCATCAGTGATTTTCTTTTGGCAATATCCAGATTGGAACAAATATCCGGCTCTGAGGCATCCAGCCACCAGCCATCAATTCCTTTACTGAACAAATGCTGATTGATCAGGTTCCAGAAAGCTTTTCTTGCTTCCGGATTATAAGCATCATAAAAAGTAGAAACATATCCCTGTGCAATCCAATCACGCTGCCTGTCGGCAATATTCCTGCCATAGAGCCAACCTTTTGCCTTGAAATGGTTATAATTATCTATGCCTTCATAAAATTTTGGCCAGACTGAGATCATCAACTGAGTATGGTACTTTTCGTGCAGGGTTTTTAGCATACCTGTTGCATCAGGAAAACGGGTACTGTCAAAATCCTGGCTTCCCCATTTGTTTTCTTCCCAATAATTCCAGTCCAGCACTATATTGTCCAGTGGTATTTTTCTTTTCCTGAATTCTGCAACTGTGTTTAAAATTTCATCCTGTGTTTTATATCGTTGCCTGCTCTGCCATAAGCCCAGTGCCCATTTCGGCATCAGGGTTGCAGCTCCTGTCAGGTATCGGTACCCCCCAATCAGTTCATCCATCGTATTACCATATATAAAATAATAGTCAATCTGTGTTCCGGCTTCTGACTTAAAAGAATAAGTCCCTTTTTCAGATTCAGGTACCGGAGGCATCCAGGTACAACCTAAAAAAGATTCTATACCACAGGGTATCCAGTTTATTTTTAAAGTATGTCTTGAGTTTTTTTCAAGATTCAGGTCTATAATCACAGAACCCGGATTCCAGGGTTGCCTCCATCGGTCTGCCACCAGTTTCCCGTCAATAAATAATTTAGCATATCCAGCATACCTGAAAAACAAGTGATGAAGGCCGCTTACTCCGGTTTCAAAAGCTCCTTCCCATTCTACGGATCCTTTAGTTGGGTCAAAATTTTCCGGCAGATTTTTAAAGCTTCCGATATAATTATATTTTATTTCAGATTCAGGCCTGTCAGTTATTTTTTGTGAGAACAGGGAATCATTGAAGTAAGAAGCAGTTAACCAGCCCTGATGCCCTTCTTTATCAAAAAGTTTAAGGCTGCTCAGTTCTTCATATTCCCGGCTGTCAATTACTTTAGTAATTGAATAATTATCCCATAAAATACCATACTTTTTATTGGTAACAAGGAAAGGAACAGCTACATCAGTATTATACTGTGAAAGGTCTACCTGATAATCTTTATAATTCATCAACCCGTTCTGATGCTGCCCCAAACCATAAAAAGCATCATCTTCTGCTGTTTGAAAACTCTGTTTCAAATGAAATAAAGGTTGACCTTCTACTATAAATGGTTCAAACTGTTTGGCTGCTTTCTCTTTTTCTGTTAACAGGATATTCCCTTTTTTGTCTGTAAATGCTGTTTTACCATTTTCAGTAGAAATTTTAACCTGGATCAATTCAGTGCTGATTGTAAGCACCTGGTCTGATTCTGTTATTTCCCAGTTTACCTCATTAACCGGGTAATTAGTGATGATTAAACTTTTCTGATCTGAAAAACTATCTGTACAGCTGGCTACAATTCTGATAATAGCAGGGCTGATCACATAGACCCTTATATTTTTCGCACTGTTTATATCCGGATGTGTTACATGAACAATAATTCCGTCTTTTAATTTTATATAGGAGGAAGATTCTTTTGCTAAACCCCAAAAAGGGCTAATCATTACTAACAGTAACACTGGCAATATCAATGCATTCTTTTTTCTCATGGCTTTCAAGTAGTTAATCAATGGTCTGCTGATAGGAGGACCGTTCTTTTGAATTAATTGTGTTGTAAAGCTAAAATCACGTTAAAAAAAAGGAGGTTGCCGGTGTACATGAATAGGGGCTTAAATGTTAACCTGCTGTTTTTTGCTTTACAAATGATCAGAATGGAAACATTTTATACCCTTTGAGTATTCAAAATGGGCAGGTAGCAAAATTTTTGCATTAAAAAAAGATGAAAAATTCCTTGTAATAGTGAGAAAGTGGCAGAAAAGCTAGGAAAAAGCAGGTAAATATGCCTTAAATCAATTAGTTTTTGAGTGTTCACTCTGGTAAACAGAAGGAAGTTTACCATATTCAGCCTTAAAATACCGTGCAAAATACTTGGGATTATTAAATCCAACTTCGAAGGCAATTTCGGAAATAGTCATATTGGTTTTTTCCAGTAATTGGGCAGCCCGTTTTAACCGGATTGTCCGGATAAACTCAATGGGGGTTTTGCCAGTTATCGCAAAAAGTTTTTTATACAGGCCAACCCTACTGATGTATAATTTCTTACTTAATTCTTCAACAGAAAAAGCATCATTATCCATATTTTTTTCAACGATCTCCAGTGCAAGGCTGATGAATTTCTCATTTTCCGAGACTACTTGTATGTCGGCAGGCTGCGCTTCCACCTTTTTTTCAAAGGTTTTGCGCAGGGAAGCCTGTTGATTCAGCAGGTTTTTGATCCGGGATTGCAGAATTTCAAAGTTAAAAGGTTTAGTAATATAATCACTGGCACCTGTCTGGTAGCCTTCCAGCCTGTTTTCATCTGTAGTTTTAGCAGTTAGCAGAATAACCGGAATAGCAGAAGTCCGGGGATCCGTTTTAACCTTCCGGCACAATTCAATGCCATCCATTTCCGGCATAATAATGTCGCTCACTATTAATGCCGGATGAAACTGCAATGCTTTCTGCCAGCCGGATTTACCATTTGAGGCTTCGATAATATTGTACACCGCTTTCAAATTATCTTTTAGATAAAACCTGAAATCTTCATTGTCCTCTATTATAAGAATAGTAAGCTTTTTAGAAGATAAAACAGGTACAGGAATTTCGTGCATAGAAATTTCCCTGATATCTTCGATTTCATCAGGGCTGCCAGTAGCTACCAGTATCTTTAGCTCATTAATTGGGGTTTGTAGTTCTTCCAACAGCATAATAGGGATCTCTACCGTAAAACAGGATCCTTTACCAGGTTCACTTACTACGGTAATATTACCTCCGTGTAGTTTTACAAATTCTTTGGTAATGGATAATCCAATTCCACTGCCTTGATTTAGCATAGACCCGGGTACTTCATTCTGAAAAAAACGTTCAAAAATTTTATCCTGTTTCTCCAATGGAATTCCGATTCCGGAATCAATTACCTGTATTTTCAGTAACTGATGGTGTATTTTGTTTACCCCGGATGTCAGTTCTCTACTTTGAACCTTTACCTCAATTTCCCCGTGTTCCTGAGTAAATTTAAAAGCATTGGAAAGCAGGTTAAACATGATTCTTTCCAGTTTATCCGGATCAAATAAGGTAACCAAGGCCTTATTGACTGCATGAAATGTAAACTTGATGTCTTTTTTTTCAGCCATATCCATAAAAGAATAAGAGATATCTTTCAAAAAGCGAATGATATCCCCCTTAGAAGGGTTTAGCTTTATTTCCTGTGTTTCCAGTTTTCTGAAATCAAGCAGCTGATTTACCAGGTTCAGTAAACGCCGGGCATTACGCTGCATTAATTCAAATTGATTTCTGCCCTGTTTATCTGCAGTAATACTGATGAGCTTATCCAGGGGGGCAATAATTAAGGAAAGCGGTGTTCTAAACTCGTGACTTACATTGGTCAGAAATTTAATTTTCATCAGGTCCAGTTCGTGCATCCTGCTGGCTTCTCTTCGTTCCTGTTCAATTTTAAACTTTTCCCTTGCTCTTAACAATATATATCTTCTTGAAAAGTAAAGAATCCCTAGTATCAGTAAAATATAAATAAAATAAGCAATTCCGGTTCTCCAGAATGGAGGAAGAATGGTAATCTGCAACTTAGTAGTTGAATCAGACCATTTACCAATATCATTGGCAGTTTTAACATAAAAAGTATACGTCCCCGGATTCAGATTGGTATAAGTTACTTTCTTATTATTTTGGTCTACATACACCCAATCCTTATTAAATCCTTCCAGTTTATACGCATATTTATTTTTATCCGGATCTATATAATTAAGAGATGCAAAATCAATAGAGAATATATCCTGATTATAGTTTAAGGTTACTTCACGGGCAGAGGTAATGGACTCTTTCATTATTATTCTTCCATTAACACGTTCTCCCGGCACTATACTTTTATTTAATACCTGAAAATCAGTAAATACAACATCTACTTTATTATTGACATCTTTAATAGATTTAGGATTAAATAAATTGAATCCGGAGGGCCCCCCCAAACAGTATTTCTCCTGAACTGGTTTTAAAAGCAGCATTCGGATTAAATTCTGAGGACTGTAACCCATCTGTCGCATTAAAGTTGCGGCAAAAAATGGCATAATTCTCCTGATTATCTACTTTAACACTAATCCTTGAAATTCCGTTTGGAGTACTAAGCCAGAGGTATCCGGAATTGTCTTCCACTATATTTAAAATGTTATTATGGGGCAACCCATCCGCAATTGTAAATGATTGAAACTGCTGGGTTTTACTGTTAAACAGATCCAACCCCTCCCTTGTCCCGGCCCAAACACGCCCTTTACTGTCGCAGAAAATAGAATTCACATTCGGGTTACTTAATTTGTGCTGCAAATCAGAGTAATGAGAAAAAATATTGGTACTGAGGTTAAGTACATCAACACCCCAGGCTGTTGCAACCCATAAATTCCGGTTATAATCTTCCGTAATATGCGCAATATCATTGGAATGCACACTATTACTGTCTGCACTTACCTGATGGTGATAAAACCTTTTCTCTTTCCGGTTATACAGGTCTAACCCACCGCCAAGGGTTGCAACCCACAGATTGTCTTTATTCCCCCCCCTTTCTTCTAAAATATCCCAGATACGGTCATCTGCAATGGAATTAACCTGACTGGCATCATGTTTAAAATGATGAAAGGTTTTACCATCAAAACAATCCATCCCCCCAAAATAAGTACCAATCCATAAAAGGTGGTCTTTACTGTAATACAATCCAACAATAATATCATTGGAAAGAGATCCTGGATTGGCCGGATCATGTTTATAGACCCTGTAGGTATTAGCTTTCCGGTTAAAATAAAACAGTCCGCCCCCATTACTTCCAATCCATAAATTTCCCTTTTCATCTTCCGTAAACCGGTTTACATCACTGAAGGGAAGGCTGTTTTTATCCGATAAATGATTTTTGTAAAGTGGAAAATTAATCGCATTGGGATTGTAAAAATTCACTCCCCCCTTAAAAGTGCCTGCCCATATTAAGCCAATCCTGCTTTTATACAGGCAATACACACTGTTTTCAGAAAGGCTTCTGGTGTTTTCTATTTCATTTTTTATATAACTGATCTGATAGTTATTTTTGTTCAGAATATTAACACCACCATGATCTGTACCAATCCAGATTAATCCCTCATTATCCTGCACAATGGCTTTTACAATATTGTTATTGAGCCTTGCTTTTCCGGATTCTCTGGCAAATTGTTCCAGAGAATTGTCTGCAGGATTGAAATGAAAACAGCCCAACGGAGTTATAGTTGCATATATCCATAATTCACCTGTACGATCTACATAAAAAGAAAAATTCTGAGTTTTGGTTTCTTCCGCTTTTACTTTTAATACCTCACTCCTGAAAATTACTTTTTCTGTAACCGGATCTATTTTTTCAATTAATCCGTTTTGGTGCAGCACCCATATATTTTTATTTGCATCTAACTGAACATCTGAGATGAAAGGGTCATTTATTTGATAGGATTTTTCTCCCTCAGTTAAATGATGTGCGGGCTGGCCTGGTTTGATAGTATAAACACCTGCAGATTCATAAAAAAACCAGAAAACACCGTTTAGGTTTAATACACCTGACAGATTTGCCTCTGGTAATTGTAAATTCTTAAAATATAAAGAAGGATCTACCAGAAAATTATCCATTAGTTCATCATAAACACTGTTTTGATTGCTGACAGATTTTATCCAGAGTTTATGATCCGGCAATTCACAGATATTTTTTACATAATTATCTTTTAAGGAAGCTGCATTATGTGCATCATTTTTATAAGTTTTAAAAGAATGGCCATCAAAACGGTCTAATCCGGAAATTGTACCAAACCACATAAATCCCTTATTGTCTTCGAAAATAGTATTTACCTGATTATTGGAAAGTCCGTTTGCAATATCAATTCTGCGAAAAGAATATTGGCTTTGCTGCGCATACATATTCCCATAAAACAACAAGAGTATAGCTGTAACAAAAACAGGAATAGTATATTTTTTAATCATAAAGCAATATGCGTCTCAAATATAGTTCAATATCCGAAATGAACAGAACTGGGGATTTATTGTACCGGTAACAGCTATCCTTAGTTTATAAAATATGGCAGTTATTCAACTTTGTATCTCAAACTATATAGTATGCATAACTTAATACGGTATTACAGAAGCATCCATAAAAACACATATGAAAGATAATATAACAAATTAAGCCATGTTGTACATGGTTTATCATGGGTTTGTCTTGGGTTTGATATGGGTTTAACCTCCCCATGGCTATACAATGATAAATTCCCATTTCGGTAATGAGTATTAAAACAGCATTAATAATAGGAAATAAGGCAAATAAAAAGACTGCCTTTTAGTACAGGCAGCCCTTTCTTATCAATAATAATAAAGTTAATACAATAGGTTTAAACTTCAATGCAAGATTAAATTTTATTGTATCGTATATTTTTTATCTGCAGTAATTGCTTTCCATTGATCTGTACGGAAGGGTGCTACCGGATAATAACTGTTATTAAACAAATTGCCTTCAGAAGCATCATCTGCCCAATTATACCTTACGGCAACTGGATGGTCAATACTACCCTGGAATACTATAATTTTATCTCCATCTATCATCGCTTTGGCAAACTGAAACTTCTGACCTTCTCCTGCAACTTCAAATCCTTTGATATAGCCATATTTGTCTTTTACAAACCATCCATCGCTGGTATGTGCAAAAGTAAGGATTATTTTATTCCCCTCTGTTTTCATGGATTGATACACAGGTCCGGTATATTCCCCCTCCTGGTGATATAAATGATGCAGGGCCAGGCCAGCCAACCTTTTGCCAACTTCCTGCTTATTCTTGGGATGAATATCTGTTGGATTTCCAATATCAGTGGTTACAATCATTCCTGTATTGGGTAATGAAAGTGTTTGTGATTGTGATTCTCTTAATTCTGCCCAGCTACTTCCAGTATTACTATTGGCATTGGCAGAGCCAAAACTGGCCAGTTGCACAAAGTAAAATGGAAGGGTGGAATCTTTCCAGTGATTCCGCCAGTCAGAAATCATCAACGGAAAAGCTTTACGGTATTGGTAAGCTCTTTCTGCATTGGACTCACCCTGGTACCAGATCACCCCTTCGATGGTATAAGGAATCAATGGCTGTATCATGGCATTGAACAATAAGCTGGGATAATCATTGGGCCCGATTGCTGCAGAAGGCTGAAATACAGAATCGATTTTAAATTTCCAGTCACCCGCCAATGGATAAGATTTCTGGTTGGTTGTCAGCATTACATGTGCCGGATCTCCGTTAATTCCACCTTCCCCTCCATCATCCTGTACCCTTACAGCAATGGTATTAATCCCTGCTTTTAACAGGCCTGCAGGAATAGCATATTTCCTATCCACAATCCAGCTATCATTACTGCCTATTTTTATTCCGTTTATATAAGTTTCATCACGGTCGTCTATTTTTGCCAGTTCCAGTATACCCGGTTTTCCGGCATCCGCATCACTGATAGTGATTGACTTTCTAAACCAAACCCATCCGTCCAAGTCGGGAAATCCCTGTTCTTCCCAAAAGCCTGGCACTTTTAATGAACCCCATTTGCTGTCATTATAGTTTTCATCCTTATAATGAACCGCATCCGATGAATGATGTATGATACCTGTTGATTGTTCCAGCTTTTTTAACCTGGCTGCATTACGTTGCTGGTTCAAAAATTCCATATTACCAGATTTTACCTGAGCTGCAATAGCTTTAAATTCTTCACTTTGTTCCATGGCCTGCTGGCTGGTCCAGGTTTCAGAATTAGTGCCACCCCAGGTAGAATTGATCAGTCCGATGGGTACTTTTAATTTTACATACAGGGCCCTTGCAAAAAAATAAGCGGTAGCAGAAAACGCACCTGCTGTTGAAGGACTGCATACTTTCCAGTCGCCACCTGACAAGCTTTCCTTTAATTCGCCACTGGTTACTTTAGGTACTTCAAACTGACGGATCTGCGGATAATCTGCATCCTTGATTTCCTGTTCATAATTGTTAATTTTTCCCCAACCGGCTATGGGCATTTCCATATTCGACTGTCCGGAGCATAACCATACTTCGCCTATTAATACATTGTTATATTCCAACTTATTTCTTCCCTTTATAACTAGCTGAAATGGCCCTCCTGCCTGTTCGGGATCAAGTTCTACCAGCCATTTGCCATCCTTACCTGCTTTCAGTTTTTTAATTTGTTGCTTAAACTGGACTTCAATTTTTTCATTGGATGCTGCCCATCCCCATACTTTTATTGGTTTATTTCGCTGTAACACCATATTGTCCCCAAATAATTTAGGCATAGTCACTTTAGCAGTTGCACCTAGTGATACGATCATTAAAAAAAGCAGGAAAGAAATTCTGTTCATATCCAATCGGTTTATAAGTTTAAGAAGTTGAATCGTTTAAAATATAGAACCCTAAAGTTGAAAAATAATATCCATATATCCGTTATTAATTATAATACCTTAACCAGCAGTAAACCTCTATCTTGTTTAAGCCTATTTTAAAATTACAGGTGATCTATCTCTGTAATTGCACTGCTATTACCTTTACCATCAAAAACATTCAGCTTAATCAAGCCTTTTTCAGCAATAGGCTTTTGGTAAATGGAACTATTGCCTACCGGTTCTGTTCCATCAGTGGTATACCGTATTGTAAAACCTGGAAATAGCGTATTAGCTTTCACCATATTGCTTTCCACTATAGCCCCTGCAGGCGGAACCCTGTAATTGAATCCCTGATGATAATAGTCTAACCGGGGTAATTCCCGCGCTGATAGGGTATTGACAAAATCACTCCAGCTATGGGCAAATACCTGTTCTCTCTGAACAGAATCCGTTATAGTTTCCCAGGGCTTTTCGGATGACCATGCTTTTTCTGCAATTGCAATCAGTTTGGGTAATAACATATATTCCATACGTTTTTCTGTCTTAACTTTTTCACTGAACAAAGTAGCATTGAGCCCAATAATGTTGGAACGGCTTTTATTTTGCAATTTCTCCTTGTCGTCAAAGAAAGAATGGGCAACAGGATGAAACTGATAATCGGAATAAGCATTCAGGTAATAATTAAAGGGTATGAAGGAGAATACTTTTTTCAGATCAATATAACCACCCCAGGAATGCCCGGGTTCCTGGTAACTGGTATCATTGGCCAGGTCTAAATAAAAATTACTGGTACAGGACATAACTACTTTATATCCTGCATTGGCCAGTTGATAAGGAAGGTCTTCTGCTCCAAAACCAATTACATTATTCCATACATATACCTTAAAATTTTCTTGTTTAAAATCAGGGTTGGGCAGGCTTTCCGTTTGTCCGTTGACCTTGGTTTTACGCAAAGCCGCTTCTTCCCAGCCAGAAAAAGTCAATCCTCTTTTCTTTAAAATAGTATTGACTTTACCAATATAATAATACCAAAGGTCGCCTGTTGTTTTAAGTTTAGTATTAGCAGCAATCAGTTGCTTGCATAAAGGAGATTTTGTCCATGCACCTGCAGGTAATTCATCCCCACCTAAATGAACAGTGGACATTTCTGCTCCTGCTTCTGCGTACATACTTTTTAATTCATCCATTATTTTTTCCAGAAATGTATACACAGAGGGCATAGCCACACAAAGCACATTATCATTAAACATCTGTGCAGAATAGTAGGTAGAACTGTCCTTCAAATCCCTCAGTAAATACTTTTCAGCTTCTGCTTTATTGCCTGCCTTTATATAACGCTCATAGCGGGCATCCATTGCTTTTATGGCTGCACGGGCATGTCCGGGGGTTTCCACCTCCGGTATAACAGTAATATGCCGTTCAGCAGCATATTTCAATAGTTGTATAAATTGAGCCCGTGTATAATAACCGTTATCAGGGCCAAATTCTGGAGCAGGACCTGAACCAAATGCAGGTATCAGATTTTGCTTATCGTCTGCAGGCCAGCCTCTTTTACCACCAATATCAGTTAGTTCGGGTAATCCGGGAATCTGCAGCCGCCAGGCCTCATCATCACTGAAATGAAAATGCAATACATTCATCTTATACAATGCCATCAGGTCAATGATTTTTAGTAATTGTGGTAATGGCTGAAAATTCCTTGCAATATCCACCATCAAACCCCTGTAGGCAAATCTGGGTTTGTCATTCATTGTGACAAAAGGAATGGAAATTGCTGCTTTTTTAGCGGACCAGCTTCCCGGATCCATTAATAATTTCAATGACTGTATTCCATAAAAAATACCAGCCCTGTCTGCGGCAGCAATGGTAATCCCTTTTCCATTGACAGTTAACTGGTAGCCACTGGCTTCACCTGTTATTTTTTTCAATTGAATAGAATGGCTTTCTGCTGCTGGTACAATCGTTACGGGATTTAACAGCAGTTCTTTCAATTCACCGGATAAATATGCTGCTTCTTTTTTAAAAGCTGCATCGCAAAATATTGTTGTACTACTGTTAAGCATAAAGCTACCTGCCTGTTCCTGAAAAGAAATGGGTGTGGGAATAATCTTTATGGTATAATTAAGTGCAGCATTAATGCTGGCATTCTCCTGATAAATTTTAAATGCTGGAATTGATTTACGGTAACCGGATTCATCAGTAGCAATCAAATAATCCTTTACCGGATAAGCCTGATTGTTCATTACAAAAAACAATCCGGAAGGTATATCTGTACGGTTAACTACCTGACTCGTAAATAAAAAACTGATGGATAAGGAATCTCCATAATACAGAGAGCCTCCAATACTTTTAGGAGCAATCTTATAAAAATCACCATTAATATGGGTAATGCTAAAACCTGTTGTAACAGAGCTGTAATCAATCTCTTTCATGGTATTAAAATACAGAGCCCAGTCGCCATGCAAAAACTGATTCAGCTGAGGATGGCACACTATAAAAGTAGACAAGCATTTCTTTTTATCCCTGCTTTGATCAAATTTCCATTTAACCTGCAACCCTTTAATACTAATTAAAGAAAGTTGATTTTCCTGTTGTGAATAACAAGTAGTACACATCAAAAAGAAACAAATGGCAATTAGAAAATTCTTACACATAGATCAAATTTAGTCAGGAATGAAATAATGTAAACAGTTTTATGGAAGCTGTTCTTCCTGTTGTACAGACATTATGGTTTTTGTAACCATTTTGCCTATGGGTTTTCCATTTCTATAGGAAATTGCTTTAATTATGGTTGCACCAGCAGGAATATCCAGCAAGCTGCCACTATACTTTGGATAGAAGATATCAGGGTCTGTATTGTCAAATGAATAATAAACCGACAAGCCTTTTATTTCTGTATCTAACTTAATCTTCTTCTTGCTTGCAGTATCTTTTATATATGTAATAATTGGTTCAAATACTGACTCTGAATATTTGATATGCGAATGATCAAAATAAGGTAATTGTTCTTCCATGCGCTGCAGAAAAGAATTCCAGTTTTTATTGGCAGGCTGTGTCCAGAATATTTCTGCCAATGCCAATGACCTGGGCCAGAACATCCGTTGCATTTCTCTTGCATTCGGCACTTCCTCTGTCCATAAACAAGCTTCTCCGCCTAAAATATATTTTGCATCCACGCTGTCGGGAACCGGATCAAAACTGTACGACCTTTCGATCCTGCTGTTATCCATATACATACCATGATCCCAGGGGGCCATAATTACATAATGCTGTAACTTTGCTGCTTTAATACCTGCTTCCACACTGGTCCAGCTGGTTACTACAGCTCCTGGAACCAGCCCGCCTTGCATAATCTCTTCCCAGCCAATTATTTTTTTCCCTTTGGATGCAACAATTGCTGCTACTTTTTTGGTAAAATAACTTTGTAACTCTGCTCCGTTTTTCAATTGTTTATCCAACATCAGCTGTTTGCATTTAGGGCAGCTGTCCCAGAATATCTTATCAGCTTCGTCTCCACCGATATGGATATAAGGTGCCGGAAATAATTTTGAAACTTCCGTAATGATCCTGTCAATAATGAGATAGGTAGAATCATTGGCAACACAAAGCACATTGTCTTCAGCTTCTGTTAAAGGGCTACCCGGGCTCACATATTGTGGCAATTGCCTGCAGGATATATTTGGATAGGAGGCTATCAGAGCAAGGCTATGTGCCGGAATATCAATTTCAGGAATTATAGTAATGAACTTTGATGCAGCATAGCGGATAATATCTTTTACTTCATCCTGACTATAAAATCCACCATCAGTGGCTTTTTCGCCCGGTAAAGGTTTTTGCAATTCCATAAATACACCACCGGTTCTGGGTACCCTCCACGCACCTACTTTAGTAAGTAATGGCAAGCTTTCAATGGCCAACCGCCATCCCTGATCATCCGTTAAATGCCAGTGAAAAGTATTGTACTTGTAGGCTGCCATTTCATCAATCAAAGATTTAATAGTGGAAACAGAAAAGAAATGACGGCAAACATCCAGCATAAAACCCCTCCATGGCAAGCGGGGATAATCGTAGATGGTTACACAGGGTATTAAAACTAAAATTTCTTTGGAAGCTGAAGATGCAGCTCTATGTAAAGGGATAATTTGCAGTAAGGTTTGCAAACCATAAAACAACCCGCATTTTGTATTGGCAGCCAGGATAATTTTATCAGAAGAAACCTTCAGGGTGTAGCCCTCCTTTCCTATCAGGGTATCCCTGTTTTTATTCAGACTGAAAATGATGGCTGTGGATGATCCTGTATTGGGGTGCCTTAAGAAAATGCCTGGATAACTTTGCTTTATTAATTCAGTTGACAAGTTCCTGAAAGCAGTATCTATTTCTTTAGAAAAGATTATCTGGGTTCTGTTACTTAAATGAAAATTTCCTGACTCCATATGGATGGATACCGGTTGAGGTATAATTGCAAGTACATTTTTATTCTGGCAAAATACACTGGAGAAAGGGAGGGCCAGAATTATAAAAATAAGAATGGAGGTTCTCATAATCTTTTTAATTGAAGTTGAATCAGCTGATTTAAAATTGGAAATTAATTCCCTATAAAACAAATGACATGCACTATTGAGTTGAGGTATAACAGGAGCCCAATTCCTCAAAAGCAGAATTAATACCAGGGCTATAGTTGGATAAAGACCATATATTACCGGTATTCATATCTGCCACATACAAATCATAACCACCTATAGTGCCAGTCCTGTCGCTGGATAAAAAGATATATTTACCCAATGCAGGATACCCATCTGAATAATCAGCAGTGGGTTCATTAAAGGGAAGGTTTTGTGGTCCCCGGCTATCAAAGAATCCAAGGTATAACTGATCGTGCTGATTTATCTGGTCGTACCATCGGGTAAAAATAAAACTGGTATCATCCCTTGTAATCGGGTAATAAGAATAAATGCCAGGTAAGGCATTTTTAGTGGTAATGGAAGCATCTGCAATATGGTATAAATAAATATTGGATAAAGTACCTACCATTCCGGCATATAAAATTGCAGTATCCCCGTTTTCAAAATAAGGCATCGATGCTTCTGATTGAGGAACAGGAAAATTACTGAGTATTCTACCGGTAGTATCCATTTCTGTTAACACACCGTTCTGTTTAAATATAATTTTAGTACCACTGGAAGAGAATTTACAGTCTTCATCATCTGATGCAGAGCCCAGATATGCTGTAAGATTTTTGGGCAAGCCCGGTGAATTTATATTCCACAAAAAGATATCCCAGTTATTGGTACCGGCTGCGGTTCCCATAAATACAATTTTACTACCGTCGGGAGAAAAATGCGCATTCATGCTATTTTGAACATTGGTCCAGCCTTTACTGATTTCTGATAAACTATTGGAAGAAAAATTATAGAGGTATAATTGTGAATCATTGCAGCTATAACAGGTATACCGATGAAAAACCAGCCTGCCGGTAAAGGCAGGTTGATTTTGGGGGGTATTTGAAGTTAACACTACAGTTGTGCTGGTAGGTGTATTTTTAGTACATCCCGGCAGTATACAATAAAATAAGGCAGCAAATAAATAAGCAAAACCTTTATGTTGCAAGCTGCTTTTCATTTCCCTTTTTTAATATTTAGGATTCTGTATTAATGCAGGATCATTTTGAATCTCAATTTCTGGAATAGGCAACAATAAATGGTATTGGTCAACATTATAAGCAATCTTGGTAGGAGCACTTGGAACTCCTCCATTACAGGTATATGTATATTCATTTAATCCCTGCATAAAGGAAATTGCCTGTCCGGTTCTTCTGAGATCATCCCATCTATGGGCTTCAAAAGCCAGTTCCAATCTTCTTTCATTCAGGATGGCAGTAAGCATATCAGCTTGAGATAAAGAAGCAGAAATAGGTGCTAATTTTACACGGGCCCTGATCAGATTCACATCAGCAGCAGCTGCTGCACCCAAACCTTTTGCATTTTCTGCTTCGGCCCTGAGTAATATAATATCAGCCAGCCGTAATATATAATAATCATCGCCACTGGACCATCCATTTGGATGTTTTTGTTTATAATTAAACGGAATACTTACTGTGGGATCCTGACAGGGATTCCAGTTCGCATCAGCCCATGCAATGGGATTGCCGTTGCCATCTACATTCCAGAAAACAATGGATGCATTTTTACGGATAGTATCTTTTGCAGCCGTGAATGCATTCACCAGGTCATGAGAGGGTACACAATATTTTTGCCAGCCGTCTTCCGGAGCTAATAATAATTCAACACCCCAATTGGCATCAGGGCCACCAGCTATAAAATTAACCAGCATAATCGCTTCAGAATTGAAATAATTGCTGCCATCAAATAAACTGGCATAATTAGGTACCAGAGAATATCCTGCCGGACTGTTAATCACTTTATTGCAATAATAGAGCACAGAATCATAATTTCTGTCGCTTCTTTGTGCCCAGGCTTTTGCCAGTAATGCATTGGCTGCACCTTTGGTAGCTTTAACGGTAGTAAGAGCTGCAGATCCATAAGAATCCTGTAAATCAGCTGCTGCTATATACAGATCTGCATTAATCTGTGCATACACCTGTGCTTCAGAAGATCTGGGTTTATGTGTAACAGAAGGATCAACAGAATTAGATGCCAGTTCAATAGGAACACCTCCCCAGGTCTTTACCAGATTGAAATAATGTAAAGCCCTCAGGAAACTGGCTTCCCCGGTAATCTGGGTGCGCATAGCTGCAGTCATGGAAGGATCGGTAACAGCACCAATATTCCCTAATACCAGGTTACAACGGGCAATACCCTGATACAACTGGCTCCAGGTTAATTCCATATTATAATTACTGGGTGATTCATTAAAGCTGGAGAGATTTATAAAACCTGCATCACCTCCACCCCCTAAATAAGCATTATCTGCTATCAGGTCACTCATCAGTACATTCTGCCATTGGTAATAGTCGGTATAAAAAATATTATAACAGCCTATCAGGTCATTTTGTATATCTGTTGCTGTGCTGTAGGCATTACCAGTGGTAAGGCTTGATTGGGGCTTATCGTTTAAGAATTTACTGCAGGATAACAAACCAATTGCAATAAATAACATACTGCTATATATATATATATTGTTTTCTTTTTCATTGTTTCTTCTTTTTAAGTTTGAAGAGTTAGAATGTGAGTTTCAATCCTACAATAATGTCTCTGGATTGTGGGTAAGTACCATAATCTACACCCGGTGCAGTATTTTTATCAGTATTGCTGTTAGACTGACTAGCACTTGCATTACTGAAGGCGCTAACTTCCGGATCAAATCCTGAATACTTCGTGAACGTCAGCAGGTTTTCTGCAGTTACATACAGGGAAGCCCTCGTAACTTTTACTTTACTCATTAATGACTGAGGCAGCGTATAAGATAAGGTTACAGACTTTACCCTTAAATAAGCACCATTTTCAATGAACCTGCTGGAAGGATACACATTGGACAGATCGTTCTGGGTTGATTTGGGTATACTGGTAATATCTCCCGGTTTCTGCCACCTGTTTAAAACTGCAGCTGATTGATTTTCACCTATACTCATCGCTTCGGAAAGTATTCTGGTAGCATTGAATATCTGGTTTCCTTCAACTCCCTGCAGGAAAATCCCTAAAGTAAAACTCTTATACCGGAAAGTATTGGTAACCCCATAGGAGAATTTTGGAGCAGCATGACCTATTACACCCAGACTGTCTCCATTAGTACCCTGTAAAAATTTCATCATACCAGTTTTAGGATCTACACCCTGAGAGAACTTACCATAAAAAGAACCCAGTGGTAGTCCTGCTTTTACTATAGCTGTATAATAATCATTAGAAGGTGCAATCTGGCCACTGTAAATAGTGGTTCCAACAATATCCAGCACTTTTCCTTTGTTTATATAGAAATTAAAATCACTGTTCCACTCAAAATCCTTCTTTACTATATTCTTGGTTGCTATCTGAAATTCAAATCCTTTATTCTGAATACTGCCTGCGTTTTCCAGTGCTGTATTTCCCGGAATTCCAACGCTTGCAGGTATGGGCACTTGTAATAACAGTCCGGTTGTTTTTTTAACATAATAATCAGATGTAATGGTAACCCGGTTATTCAACATAGTTAAATCGAAACCAATATTGGTTTGTCCGGTAACTTCCCATTTAAGATCATTATTCTCCTGAGTGGTTGGAGAATAACCATTGGTTATCACACCTCCCATCGCATAAGATGAACTGACAGAAATTAACCCGTAATGTGCATATGGATTGGCATTATCATTTCCAACTAATCCCCATCCTCCTCTAATTTTAAGATCATTGATCCATGTTGCAGATTTCATAAAATCTTCCTGAGAAAGCCTCCAACCCAAAGAAAATGATGGGAATGTTTGCCATCTGTTCTGAGCAGGAAACTGGCCTGACCCATCCCTTCTGATATTTGAAGTCAATAAATATTTGTCTTTAAAACTGTAGGTAATCCTGCCGATAAAAGAAGCTTTTGATTCCTGCACAATATTTACAGATGGTACGGCCTGAACTGTTCCGGCACTAACTGTCTGCACTGCATCATTACCACCGAAACCTGTAGCATATAAATAAACTTCCCTGCTATTGATACGGGATGCAACAAAACCTGCCAATACACTAAAACTATGATCTTTGATTTTTTTGGTATAGTTTAATGTATTTTCAGAAACCCAGTAATCATAATTTTTATCATCTTCTGTTGAAATCCCATTCATGGCTCTGCCGTAAATGGTTTGCACTGTGTTTTGATAGGAAGTGGCAATACTGTTATAATGTTCTATTCCTAAAAGGCTTTTAAATTTCAATCCCGGTAACAAACTAAGTTCCGCATAGGCATGTCCGTGAAACCTGTTATTTACCAGCAGGTTTTGAGGCTGATAGGCTGCAGCTACCGGATTTTCCACATCCACAGGTGCAACCGGGCTGGTAGCATATTGATTGGGATAAGCTGTATTCCAGATACCAATAACCGGAGTGGTTGTCAATAACCGGGCAATAACACCATTCCTGTCATTTTCAAGAATATGAATATCGTTCCATTTATCATATGATATATTCGTACCTACTTTCAAAAAGTTATTGACTTTGTGATCCAGGCTTAAATTAAATGTGGCTCTTTTAACACTATTGTTTATCACAATACCTTCCTGATTTACCAGAGACCCGGACATATAATACTGGGTATTTTCATCACCACCTGTAAGTGAAAGGTTATAATTCTGGGTGAGTGCATTTCTGAAAACCAGGTCCTGCCAGTTGGTATTGGCATTAAAATTAGCCCAGTTGATACCAATCCCCATTTCATTCATTAATGCCTTATATTGAGTGGAGTTTAAAACAGGAAGTTTTTTCCATGCCTGTGAACTGGTAACAGAAGTACTGAAATTAACTTTTGTCTTCTGATTTTTTCCATGCTTGGTCGTAATTAACACAACCCCGTTAGCCCCACTACTTCCATAAATGGCTGCAGAAGATGCATCTTTTAAGATTGAAATAGTTTCGATATCTGCAGGATTGATTTCACTGGTATTAAAAGTCTGAACACCATCTACAATATAAACAGGATCACTTCCGGATGTAATAGAAGATACCCCACGGATTATAATTGAAAAACCTGCATCTGGTTGTCCGGATGGCCTTACCACCTGAACACCTGCAGCTTTACCTTCAATTGAATTACCAAATTGAGTATTGGGCCTGTCTTCCAGTTCCTTGGAACCAATTACCGCAACAGCTCCGGTCAAATCTTTCTTTTTCTGGGTACCATATCCCACAACAATCACCTGGTCTAATGCTTTTATATCCTCTTCCAGGTAAATATTTACTGACTTTTGGTTCCCAACTTTAACTTCAGTAGTCTTATACCCAACATACCTGAAAATCAATACTGCATTCTGATCTTTCACTTTAATCTTAAAATTGCCAGATTCATTGGTGATCGTAATATTATTGGTATTGGCTTCAATAATGGATACCCCCTGCAAACTTTTATTACCGGCAGCAGAATGAACCGAACCTGTAATTATTATTTCATTGGGGGCAATTATATCAGAAATATTTTCTTCAACTGGTTTTACTACAATCACTTTTCCAATAACTTTAAAAGTAAGTGACTGGCCTGCCAGTACATCTTTCATCAAGCTGTCAACAGATACATTTTTCACATCTATTGATATTTTCTTATTGACATCCAGCTGATCCTGACGGTAAAAAATAGAATAATCGCTCTGGTTCTCGATTTCCTTAATGATTTTCTTAATAGGATACGACGATTTGTTAATCGTAAAAAAACTTTGCGAAAAGCCTTTTGCGTTCGTTTGAATAATAGCAGCAAATAAAAAAAGGGCAGAAAGTTTCATGATTCGTAAAATTTTCTCATAATAGCAGGCATCAGGTAATAAATCACCTTTAAAATGTTTCATACATTTGTGAAGTTTGATTGTTATTAATTTCCCGTGGAGGGAGTTATGGCATTTAAAATCGCCGGTATGATGTTTGCCCATCATCCGGTTTTTTTGTTTTTACACAATTAAGTGCTGTTTATGTTCATGTTCAGTTAGTGTTTAGTTGGTTAGGTTAATTATTTTTTGGAACTGATGGTGATAGTATCCCCTTTCATACTATAGCTGACAGGGGTAGTTTCTTTTAAAATATCCAGAATATTCTGAATGTCAGGAATATTATTGAAACTTCCCGAATACCTGTAGTTAGCCAGCTGTTCGTCTTTAATAAGAATAGTTACATTGTATTTTCTTTCCAGCTTATGAGCAATATCTGTAAAATTATCATCGTCAAAAACCAAAAGATTTTCTTTCCACCCTGCATAATTGTCAATATTCTCTGCTTTCATAACCTTTACTACAGAAGAGTCAATTATAAAAGATGTGACGATGGTTTTTTCCTGATTGAGAATGGGTTTATCAACTTTCAATACGCCGTTACGTGTAAGAAATATTTTACTTGTTTTTTGTTCTTTGGAAAACTTACCTTCAATTGAAATTTCACCTTCCATTACAGCAGCCTCGAATTTAGCATCTGTGGAATAGGTTTTAATATTGAAAATGGTACCAATATCCCGGATCGTATATTCTTTTGTTTTAACAGTAAAAACAAGTTTTTTATTGGTTTTTACCTCAAAATAGCCCTCTCCTTCCAGGTAAACAGTTCTGTTAGAAACCCCAAAACCATTACTTACCTGCAACACACTGCCAGAATTTAGCCAAACTACAGTACTATCTTTCAATATCAATTTCTTTTTATTTCCAACTGGCACATAAATACTTTGGGCAAATAAGGGACGTTCTTCCCTGGCAGGTTTATAATGCAGGTAACTGATTATCCCGATAAAAACAATAGCAAATATTACAGCTGCTGCGTATAATAGCATTGACTTCATTTTAATGCTCTTTTTTTCGGAAACACCTAGTCTATAGAGTAACTTTCGATACTCCTGTTCGGTATGAATCTTGTCGTTATTTTCAATAAATAAAGCAGTATTCCAGGTTTCCTGCAATTCCAGATAGAGCGCTTTATGAAGATCATCCTCTTCAATCCATGCCTCAATTTGTTGCTTTTCAGCAGGCTCAATATTATCGGTTATATAATTAACAAGTGCAATTTTAATAGCTTCGGTCATATGTTAGAATTATAGAGTAGACAATTAGCTTTGATTTTACCCCCAAATGAATTTTTAATTTTTAATTGAAGCTACAAACCCAATTAAATTTAATCTTATCTAATTAAGGAGGAATTCTGATCTAAAAGATGGAAACCAGTAAATGCTTCAAACTTTTGCGCAGTTTTTCAAGGGCAATAGAAATTTGGTTTTCTACAGTTTTGGGAGATAGTTCAAGTAAATCTGCAATTTCCCTGTATTTTTTATTTTCAAACCTGCTCAGATAAAAAATTTCCCTGCATTTATCAGGGAGATTTTCTATTGCTTTTCTGATTTCCAGATGGATGGCTTTTTCATTATAAATATGATCAGGAATATCTTCCGGATTAAAAACTGTTTTATGCTGCAATAAATGTGCTTTATAAGCTGTAATGATTTTTGATTTTTTTATATGGTTGATACATTTATTATGAACTGTTGAAAACAGATAGGAAATGACAGATCCTGTAAACTGGAGTTGTTCTTTTTTTTCCCAAATACCTGCATAAGTATCGGAAACTATTTCCTCTGCAGCTACAGTATCACCCAGCAACTTTGTAGCATAAAAACATAGCTGCGCATATTTTGTAGTAAAAAGCCATTCAAACACCGTTTGGTCTCCCGCTTTTAATCGTTCGGCAATTGTCTTATCATCCATATGCAATGGTCTAATCCTCATACATGAAGAAAATCGTAATTAAGTTTAAGCAGTTGATTATCAGTAATTTAATATTTTATTCCTTTTTATTTTGAAAAGAAATAAAATTGGTTTATTAAATACTCTGATAACCGAATGTAAGATTTTACTTAAAATTAACCGACTTATTAAGTTTTACCATAAGAATATTAATGAGAAACTGTTCTGTTTTATTTTCACTTTTATGAATAGCATTATATTTACAAAACAACTATGAAGCCTTCCATTACAATAGAATATTGCCCAAAATGTGGCTGGTTATTAAGGTCTGCCTACTTTGCCCAGGAATTGCTAACAACATTTAATGAAGATCTTAAATCAGTTACCCTTATGCCCAGTGAATTTGCTGGCAGGTTTAGTATATACCTGAATGATGAAAAAATATTTGACCGGAAAGAACAGGGGCATTTTCCAGAGATTAAAGCCTTAAAACAACTTATACGGGATAAAGTTAATCCTGGCAAAAGTCTGGGGCACACTGATAAAAAATCAGATCAACTATAAATTTTAGCAATGAGTACTATGCCAGAGAATATTTATATTTTTTATATCTTATTGTTTTTAATTGCATTTTTATATGCTTCGGTTGGTCATGGCGGAGCCAGTGGTTATCTGGCTATCATGGCTATATTTAGTTTTTCCCCAGATATCATGAAACCATCGGCACTGCTTTTAAACCTTTTTGTATCACTCACTTCTTTTATTCAGTTTTACAGGGGAAAACATTTTATTTGGAAAATATTCTGGCCCCTTGCCCTTGCTTCTGTCCCATTTGCATTTCTGGGTGGCTTAATTAATTTTAATGCTGCTCTTTATAAAACAATTCTCGGAATATTGCTATTGATTCCTGCAGCCAGATTTATTTTCTTTCCTAATCCTCAAATCACATCCATTCATAAAACAAGTATTCTTTTATCTCTGCTGATTGGCGCTTCAATCGGATTCCTTTCCGGATTAATTGGAATAGGTGGAGGCATTTTATTATCACCGGTTTTATTATTGTTGCACTGGACCAATCAAAAACAAACTGCAGCAATCAGTGCTTTATTTATTTTTGTAAATTCAGTATCCGGACTGGCAGGACAATTCTCGAAGGGTATTCATTTTAGTTCAGAAATGTTTCTTTTCTGTGGGATTGCATTTGCAGGAGGCTTAGCAGGTGCTTATCTTGGGGCTTTGCAATTTAAACAAACGATTCTAAAAAACATATTGGCCATTGTATTACTAATGGCAGCTATAAAACTGATTAAAATATAATGTCTGTAAAAATCAGCATATTCGGTCACCTGACTGAAATAACAGGATCTGAACTGGAACTCTCTGGAATAAAGGATTCAGACATGCTTACACAATACCTGTATGAGCAATTTCCGGATTTACAGCATAAAAGCTTTGCTATTGCTGTGGATAAAAAAATAATCCAATCCAATACTTTACTAAATGACAATGCTGAAATTGCATTACTCCCCCCTTTCTCAGGAGGTTAATTATGGATGGAACCCAGCAATATATTGAAAGATACAGCCGGCAAATTTCCCTTCCTGAAATCGGTATATCCGGTCAGCAAAAACTGAAAACAGCCAAAGTATTAGTCATTGGTGCCGGCGGTTTAGGGTGCCCTGTTTTACAATACCTGGCAGTAGCTGGTATTGGGACATTAGGAATTGCAGATTTTGATAAAGTAGATTTGTCTAACCTTCAAAGGCAAATTTTATATACCACAGATGACATTGGCTTACCTAAAACTCAATGTGCAAAAAAAAGAATGCTTCAGCTGAATCCGGATATCCTGATTCACACTTATGCATTTCAGTTGGATAATTCCAATATATGGGATATCATACATGACTATGAAATAATTATAGACGGAACAGATAATTTCCCTTCCCGATATCTTATTAATGATGCTTGTGTACTTTTAAAAAGAGTGCTTATTTACGGTAGTATTTCCAGATTTGAAGGCCAGGTTGCTGTATTTAATGTAAATGATAGTCATGGGGCTGTAACTGCCAATTACAGGGATCTTTATCCGGAACCGCCTGCAATGAATGAAGTCCCTTCCTGCAAGCAGGCTGGAGTACTTGGTGTGCTGCCTGGTATGATTGGAGTAATGATGGCCAATGAATGTATAAAATATATTACCGGAACAGGAACCCTTTTAAACAATAAATTACTGGTGGTTGACCTGTTGCATAACAGGTTTCTTGAAACCAACATTAAACCAAGGGAAGACACAAAGCAATTAATACCGGCTAACAGAGCAGTATTTGAGCAAAAAAACTATGGAGGTATCTGCATGGAACAGATAGAGTACAAAAATATAAATGCCACTGAATTTAATCAGTTAATGAAGCAATCAGATACGATAGTCATTGATGTACGTGAACCTGGTGAGCAGCCCAATGTGACTGAATTTGACTGCATCAATATACCAATAGGAAGCTTTAAGGAAGCAATTCCATTTATAAAGGAAAATACTATTTTATTATTTTGCCATTCTGGTATCAGAAGTTTAATAGCAGCAGAATTACTAACAGGCAGCCATAAAAAAATTTATAATTTAAAAGGTGGAATAATCAGATGGAAACCCAGTCATAAATAGTGCTTATGAATCAAAAAAAAGTCAAAAATATATTTGTACAGGGTGCTATTTCTCCTTTTTTTATAGCAGAAAGCATCCGGCAACACAGCACTAAGACAAATATTGGTGCGCATAGTATATTTCTGGGACAAGTAAGAAACGACTTAATAGACACCAAAAAAGTAATGGCCATTGAATATACTGCTTATGAATCTATGGCTTTAGATCAGATGGATTTGATCCGGGAAGATATTTTTGAAAAATATGCACTCACCTGTATGCATATCTACCATAGTCTGGGTTCTGTTAAAGCCGGCGAGATTTGTTTATTTGTTTTTACCTCTGCAAAACATAGAAAAGCTGCTATTAATGCTTGTGAGGAAGTAGTGGAGAGAATAAAAAAAGAATTGCCCATTTGGGGGAAGGAATTGTTTGACGATCATGGATATCAATGGAAGGAAAATGGTTAAAACAGCTTGCACTCGTTATTAACAGCTTATTGTTTAAACTTTAAAGAATTACAATAAATCAGTATTCGGTTACACATCAGTATTCTGAGCATACTTCAGCTAAATTCAGTAGTCATTTCATCAAAATATTTGATTATCTACTATTTATAAATAGGTCTAAATAAGATATTATAATTTACTATTCAACTGTGCTGATTCATTTTTGCTTGACATATATCATAAGTGGTGTCTTAAATACTTCCTAATTTTGAAAAAAAAAATGGAATTATTTCGCCCGGACAAGCCTGTCAGTTATGAAAAGGAAGATAAATTTCAACGGTACCCTTTCGCAAAAAGAATTGCAAAAATAGTTTCATCCGGTAAATATCCAAAATCACTGGTTATAGGCATATATGGTAAATGGGGACAGGGGAAAACATCTGTCATGCATTTTATCAGAAATGAAATTTCTCAGGACACTGTTATTATTAATTTTAATCCCTGGCAATTTCATGAACAAAAACAATTGTATAAATCATTTTTTGAAAGTTTTGCCAGTGCCATGTTGAAAAAGCATCCGGCACAAAAAGATAAAATTGAAAAAGTATTTAATAAATATGCAGATGCATTAGGCTCTTTATCACATCAACTATTTCATAACAGTCAGGATCAGGATGTATCTGAAAGGCTGAACAGAGAATCCATTGAAGATCTGAAATTAAATGCAGATGAACTAATCCTTCAAACCAACTGCAATTTCGTAGTTTTTATTGATGATATTGACCGGCTGGATATCAATGAAGTACAATCCATTTTCAAATTGGTGAAACTACTGGGAGATTTCCCCAGAACTTCCTATATACTTTCATTTGATGATGACCTGGTGGCAGCATCTCTCGGTCCGCAGTATGCCAACAGGGATAAATCTTCCGGGTATGAATTCCTGGAAAAAATTATTCAGCTGCCCCTGCATTTACCTAAAGCGAATGAACAGACTTTAAGGAAGTATACCTTGGAGCTGATAGAAAATGTACTGGATTTCCTAAACCTGCATCTCTCAGAAAAAGAAATATCCGATTTTATTTCAAAGTTTGATGAGGCTTTTCTTCCTGCAATAGATAATCCCCGCCTGGGAGTTCGTTTTGCCAATTCGCTTGGTTTTTCCATCCCTTTATTAATGGGTGAAATTAAAATCAGTGATCTGATGGCGATAGAAGGGATCAAAACATTTTATCCGGAATTATATCATTTTATAAGGAATAACCAACATTATTTTCTGAAAAAGTATACCGGATTGAACAGTAATCAGGACAATCATGAAGCTGAAAAGAAAGAGGTGAAATTTAAGCTGGATGAGGTTTTGCATGCTTATGACAACAAGTTGAAGATTCATATCCTGGATATGCTGATGTCGCTTTTTCCCCAGCTTAAAACAGCTTATGAGAACTTTGGTTTTCCTAATAAAGTATATGAACAATGGTACAGGGAAAGAAGAATTTGTTCCCCGCATTACTTTGAAAGGTATTTTTCATACGTAGTAAGCGAAGGGGATATTTCTGATATTTATTTTAATGAACTGCTGGCAGACCTTGAAAGGGTTGCTCCAGACGAATTGGTAACCAGGTTTACACAGGCACTGGAAAAAGTAAAACCTGATATTTTCCTTTTTAAACTGAATAAATTCATACCTGCATTCAGCATTACAGAAGGTGTTACCATTGCGAAAGCACTTGCTCAGATAGGAAACCTGTTTTATAATTCCGGAGAAACCTTGTTATTCAGTACCATCAATCAATTGGGCTTTATTATTTACAGCCTGCTTAGAAAAGTACCAGCTGAAAAACGTTTGGAAAACTGCCTGGAAATATTACAGTTAGCTAAACCTTTTGAATTTGCCATGGTTATCCAGAATAAATTCAGGAACAGAAAACAACTGGAATCTGATGAAGAATTTTTATCGGGTACTGCGCTAACTACCATCTCCGGATACCTGATCAATAAACTGGAACAGGAAAATATTAAAAAAGACCTGTTCAGCATTTTACCTGATCATGAATTACGTAGTCTGTTATTGCTATATTCAGAAATTAAAAGGGATAAAGATGTTAAGAAATTACTGAAAAAACATTTGAAATCCAATTATGAAAATGCCTTATCCATCATCAGGGTTTTCACTCCAACCATTCATAGTTCAAAGAAACCAGCACCATATAAAGGCGATTTTGATGAAGAATCTTATCATGACCTGATGAGTGTGGTGGACACAGATTTACTATATTATACCACACTCTATACATATGGCACATTGCAATACGAGCCTGATGAAAACACGATAAATGATGAAATAAGCAATGCCAATCTGATTGCAAAATTTCAAAAAATGCACCTGGAGAAAAACAATACATCCCCATCAGTAAAATTAGTAAAGTAACTGTAATTGTTTCTTCTGTAACTTAGGTAACAGTCAGCTTTAAAAGATTACTGCTACTTTGCAGTACTTAATTTGTTTTACATGGAAGTACTTGGCTTTTTTCTGGCAGCATTGGTCGGAATATCCCTGGGCTTAATTGGTGGAGGCGGCTCTATTTTAACTGTCCCCATTCTGGTATATATTATGGGTATCAGCCCGGTATTGGCTACCTCCTATTCCTTATTTATTGTAGGAACTACGTCTCTGGTGGGTGCTGTTAATTATTACAGGATAGGATTGGTAAATTTAAAGACAGCACTTCTTTTTGGTATTTCTTCTATCACAACTGTGTTTATTACTCGCAGGGTTTTCGTTCCCGCTATCCCTTCAATCATATATAATAAGGGGCAAGTTTACATTACTCAATCCATGGCAACCATGGTTCTATTTGCCATTTTAATGCTTTTTGCTTCTTACTCTATGATCAGGAATTCCAGCCTTGCAATCCCTTCTAAAAAAGAAACAACATTACATACGCCCATCATCAAATTATTATCGATGGGTATTTTAATAGGACTGGCTACAGGGTTTCTTGGCGCAGGGGGTGGATTCTTACTAATACCTTCTCTTGTGCTGATTTTAAAAATGCCTATGAAGTCTGCAGTAGGTACTTCCCTCCTTATTATAGCCCTTAATTCTTTGATTGGTTTTACAGGTGACCTCGGGCATTTTACCATCGACTGGAAATTATTATTACTACTTACCTTTATTGCTATCGCAGGAATATTTACAGGTGGTTTTTTATCTAAAAAAATTGAAGGTCAAAAACTTAAGAAAGCTTTTGGATGGTTTGTCCTGGTAATGGGTACTTATATATTGATCAAAGAATTGCTTATTTAACCCTGAGATTTCAGTTCAATGTAATTGCGGTGTAACATCAGCATTTTACGCTGCTCCATTTTTTTTAATAATCTTGAAATTACTTCCCTGGAAGAATTCAGCTCATCTGCTATCTGCTGATGTGAAAGGTTTACAATATTCGACTGGTTAACAGATGCATGCCGGTTCAGATAAAACTGCAATCTTTCATCCATATTTCTGAAAGCAACATTATCAATCAGTAACAATAATTCCTCAAATCGGTTCCGGTAGGTTTCCAATACAAAATAATACCAGCTCTTATACTTACTCATCCATTCATCCATCAGTTGAATAGGCACCAGTATTACGGTTGTCTCTTCCATTGATTTAGCCATAATCTGGCTTGCTTCCATCTTGGATGCACAAACCAATGAAATAGCACAGGCTTCGCCAGGCTGGATAAAATACATTAAGAACTCATCACCATCCTCATTTTCCCTGAATATTTTAATGGAGCCTTCTATCAGTAACATGGTACTTTTAATATACTGACCTGTCCGCATGATTATTTCCCCGGACTTAAAGGTTTTTATGGTTGCATTCTTTTCAATCTCATCTAATAAAGGAGGCTCCAATTGGGCGTATAAAGTATAAAGCGGTTGCATAGTGCTGATTCTTTTGCAAAGATAAGTATAAACCAACTGGATGACCTGATCACAAATAATAATATGTTATTGCGCTTCTGAAATATTAAACAACATTATATTAATTTCACTGCATAAATTATAAAGGACTTTTTTTGCATTGAACCATTAAAGACTGTCCTGCATTTTTAAATTTTAATACCTTGACTGAAACAGTTATCTTATCTCTGGCAGTTATCCTTAGAATTCTGTCCAATCCCCTGGGCAATGTTTTCCAGAAACAACTTACATCAAAAGGATCCCATCCATTATTCATTAATAGCTTTACCTATCTGATTTTATCACTGATTTGCTTATTTGTCGCTATCCGGCTTAACTGGAATACATTACCTGTGCAATTTTGGTTTTATGCTGTGCTGACAGGTTTAGCCGGGGGGGCTGGTAATGGTTTTCTGATAAAAGCCTTGCAAAATGGAGAACTTTCAGTTCTTGGGCCTATCAATGCCTATAAATCTGTTATTGGGATTCTGGGAGGTATTATTTTTTTGAGGGAATTTCCCAATATTGCCGGACTGGCAGGGATTGCCTGTATTATTGCTGGCAGTTATTTTGTACTGGATACTGGAGAAGATAAATTCTCTATTGCACTTTTAAAAAGAAAAGATATTCAGTTTAGAATCTGGGCCATGATCCTGACTGCTATTGAAGCTGTTTTTATAAAAAAAATGATTCTTTTTTCTAACCCTACTATTGCATTTTGCTGCTGGTGTTGGTTTGGAGCTGTATTTTCTTTTTTCCTGTTATTTTCTGAAAGTATAAATATCAAAGAAGCTATTTTGAATTTCAGTTTCTGGGAATTAAAAAGGTATATACCGCTTGTAATTTGCATTGGAATGATGCAGTTTACCACCAATTATACATTCAGTCATATGCCAGTAGGCTATGCTTTATCTCTTTTTCAGCTTTCCGTAATATTGAGTGTATTGATGGGGCATCACTTTTTTAATGAAAAGAATATCCTTAAAAAACTGGCAGGTACATTAATTATGATTACAGGTTCCGTAATACTGATACTTATGAAAGGAAATTAAGTTTTAATTTATATGATACTTGTTCCTGTTTTAATAACTATTTTTTTAATTTACTGCAGTTTTGTCCATTAAAAAAGCTATCAAACATTTGTAATGAAGCTTACAAATATTTGATAGCCGTTTAATTTGGATCTTGGATTCTATTTTTCCTTTCTAAACAGGATAAAAATATATAACAAATTTCATGCCTGAATAGGATTCAAAACATCAAATTTATATAAATTTAAAATTTTCTTTTTCCAGGCTATTGTATTTCTTTTTATCAAATACAAAAAGAAAGGAACCTTTTTTGGAAGACTCTTTTTCCTTTTCATTCAATTTATTCAGAATATTCAAAGACAGGATTTTCTTTGTGAAATTTCTTTTATCCAATACAGTTTCATAAATGGCTTCATACAGGGCCTGTAACTGTTGCAGCGTAAATTTATCCGGTAATAATGCAAAACCAATGGGTTGTGTGGAAACTTTCTGACGCAATCTTGCTTTGGCAATATTGATCATTTGCTTATGATCAAATACCAGAGCTGGGACTTTATTCAATGAAACCCATTTTGCCTGATGCACTTTCATCAACTCTTCACTGTAATCGTCAATTTTAATCAGTGCAAAATAGGCAATAGAGATTACCCTACCTCCCGGATCCCGGTTAACATCTCCAAAACAATGTAGCTGTTCCATATAAACAGAACTTAAACCAGTAAGCTGGTCCAGTATTCTGTAAGCTGCATCATCCACACTTTCATTCTTCCTTACAAAACCGCCCATCAAACTCCATTTGCCCAATTCTGGCTCAAAACCACGTTTAATTAGTAAAGCTTTTATTTCTTTTCCATCAAAACCGAATATGATACAATCTACTGCTACCATCAGACTGTCATGCTCCCTGTACTGTAAAATCCTAGTCATTTATGCAATATTATTGTACAAAAATATTAATTCATTACCAGAAATACATATAGAACAGGATACAAATCACTACAACTCCCAATGAAGCAATTACATCCCACTTGTTCCAGCTGTTTTTAATCAATGTTTTATAGTCGCTTGTGAAAGTGATAGCATCTACCTGTTCGGCAGTGGGTTTCGGTGTGAATAACGATACCACAACCATCAACAGCATGATGAATACAAGCAACCATATCTCAAAAATAAGCCAGTTGGTTTTCCAGAACCAGGTTGTTGATTCCCAGTACCAGCCAGTCATGATGCTTTTACCTGTATTGGTAAAGATGTTTGTAAGCAAGCGTGCCATACCAATTAAAAAACCTGCAATTAATCCAGTTTCACCAGATATGGGTGTAATTTTCTTAGAGAAAATACCCAATACAAATACTGCTACCATGGCAGGAGCGAGTAATGATTGGATCCCCTGAAGATAAGAGTACAGGCTACCAAGACTCATCATAACAGGTATCCATACAATACCAAGTACCACCACTACAATTGTTGCAATACGGCCTACCATAACGTATGTGGCTTCGCTCTTTTCTTTGAACATTGGTTTATAAAAGTCTTCAGTAAATAACGTAGCACAAGAGTTAAAGAATGCCGCCAAAGAAGCAACAAGCGCCGAGATAAAACCTATGGTTACAATACCTTTAACTCCTGCAGGTAATACAAACTTAACCATTGAACCAAAGGCAGTATCTGGATTGGTTAAGGTAAAACCGCTCCCGGGGCGTGCTGCCAAAGCAGCTGCTATCATACCAGGTATAAGGAACATAAATACAGGAAGAATCTTGAAATAACCGGCAGCAATAGTTCCCCTGCGTGCACGTTTCATTACCACATCATTTGCTTCGCCTTTTGTTTGTCCCAATACCCTTTGAACGATATGCTGGTCGGTTGCCCAATACCAAAAACCGATAATAGATGCACCGATAAAGACCCAAAAACCTGGATAGTCATCATACAGCGGGTCTCCTGTTTCAAAGTGAAACATGTGATTTGTGCCATAGGCAACGCCGTCTGCTCCTTTACTCAATGTTCTGGAATAATCCATCATTGCAGTCCAACCGTGAGCGATATTGCCGCCACCAAGTACTGACAATCCAAGGAAAAGCACAAGGAATGAACCAATAATCAATATAGGGGTTTGGATAGCAGATAATGTCATTACACCCTTCATACCGCCAAAAATTGTAAATACACCTGTTAAGACAATCAGGCCGATAGCGCCGTACCAGAAAGGCAAGCCAAGCAGGCTCTGCATAAAGATACCACCTGTAAATGCGGTTACACTCACTTTGGTCAGTACATATGCTATCAGGGTAATGATGGATAACCAACGGCCAGTACGGGGTGTATAGCGATTTTTGAGGAAGTCAGGCATCGTGATAATTTTCCCCAATTTTGTGTTCATCAATTGGTAGAATGGTACAAATAGCCATCCCAGAATGAGGATCATCCATCCCTGCATTTCCCAGTGTGCCATCCCAACACCCGACTTTGCGCCAGTTCCGGCAAGTCCTACCAGGTGTTCAGAGCCAATGTTTGCAGCAAAAATAGCCGCACCAATAATATACCATGGCTCTCCTTTACCAAACAGGTAGTCTTCGCTGTCGGCACCTTGTTGCGCACGTTTATCCTTTTGTACCGTGTGCCATACAGCCCATGTTACAGCTAATATACCGACTGTGATAATTACCCAGTCAAGCCAAATAAACTCGTGTGAATGCCAATCCATAAATTTTTTATTAAATCGTTTTAGAATATTATTGGTATGATTTTGTTTTTATTTATATGCCACTTCACTCCATCTCAACTCATTCTTGAATTGATATAAATTAGTGTCTTTACCAATCAAAACAAATTCTATTCCTGCCATTTCAGCAAAATCCTGTAAATGTTCTGCTGTTAAATTCTGACTGTAACAGGTATGATGTGCTCCTCCTGCCAGTATCCAGGCTGCACAACCAATATGCATATTGGGATATGGTTTCCATAATACCCTGGCAACAGGAAGCTTAGGTAATGACTGTAACGGATTTACAGCTACCACTTCATTTACCAGCATTCGGAAACGGTTACCCATATCAATTACAGAAGCATTTAAAGCCAGTCCGGGTGCAGAATTAAAAACCAGTCTTACCGGATCTGCCTTTCCGCCAATTCCTAAAGGATGCATTTCGCAGGATGGTTTACCCTCTGCAATAGATTCACAGATTTCCAGCATGTGTGCACCTAATACCATCCGGTTATCCGGATTAAAATGATAGGTATAATCTTCCATAAAAGAGTTGCCGCCTTTCAGGCCGCTTCCCATTACTTTCATCGCACGCACCAATGCTGCAGTTTTCCAATCCCCTTCTCCAGCAAAGCCATATCCCTTTGCCATTAAACGCTGGGCTGCAATTCCCGGAAGTTGCACCATACCATGTAAATCTTCGAATGTATCAGTAAATCCTTTATAATTTCCTGCTTCTAAAAATGTTTCAATTCCTATTTCAATCCTTGCTGCTTCCCGCAATGAACCATGCTGACTACCTCCTTTAACCAGGGTTGGCATTAAAGTATATGTTGCAGCATATTCTTCCACCAGCGCATCTACCTGTGCTTCAGTAACCTGGTTAATCACTTCCACCAGATCTCCAACACCACAGGTATTTACAGCATATCCGAATTTAATTTCTGCTTCCACTTTATCCCCTTCAGTGACAGCTACATAACGCATATTGTCTCCAAAACGAACAAATCTTGCTCCCTGCCAGTCATGCCAGCCAGCAGCTGCTCTGGTCCAGGTATTGATTTTTTCCAGAGATTCATGATCCTGCCAATGGCCCACCACTACTTTTCGGTTAATACGCATACGTGTCATTATAAACCCAAATTCCCTGTCGCCATGAGCACTCTGGTTCAGGTTCATGAAATCCATATCAATAGTATCCCATGGAATATCCCGGTTGAACTGGGTATGAAAATGCAACAATGGTTTATTAAAGATCTTTAACCCGCCAATCCACATTTTTGCTGGGGAAAAAGTATGCATCCATGCGATTACCCCAATACATTCTTTACAAACATTGGCGTCCTGTAATACGGCATATATTTCTTCAGGTGATTTAACAGTGGGTTTAAATACAACCCTTACCGGTATTTGTTCTGAATCATTTAATGAAGCGGCAATAATTTGTGAATGTTCCGCTACTTTTTTAAGGGTTTCTTCTCCATATAAGTGTTGGCTGCCAGTTACAAACCAAACTTCTAATTTTTTTAGATCTAGCATTGTCAGAATTTTATATTATTAAATTTATTTTATTGAGAACTTGTAAATAGTTGTTTGCTGATAAATTGCTCCGGGTTTAAGTATTGTTGAAGGGAATGCTGGTTGATTCGGACTATCCGGATAATGTTGTGCTTCCAGGCATAATGCACTATGTTGTACATATTTACCTCCGGTTTTAGTATAAATCAAAGTTCCATCTAAAAAATTGCCTGAATAAAACTGTACCGCAGGTTCTGTTGTATACATTTCCATAAACCTTCCGGAAGCAGGATGATAAACTGTAGCTGCAAGACTAATGCCTGCACCTTCCTTATTCAGTACCCAGTTATGGTCATATCCACCTTTAACCTGATTGATATCCTTTCCAATTAGTTTAGGAGTTAAAAAGTCCATCGCTGTGTTTTGAACAGAATCAATCTTTCCGGTAGGAATCAAAACATCATTTACTGTAGTATAACGAGCTGCATTGAGGTATAATTCATGTTGCAGAATGGTAGAATCCATACCGGCAGATAAATTAAAATAACTGTGATTGGTTAAATTAACCGGTGTGGGCTTATCTGTAGTGGCCTTATAATCAATCTGAATGGCATCATCCGATTTTAAAGTGTATACTACTTCCACCTGTAAATTTCCGGGAAAGCCTTCCTCCCCGTCTTTACTGGTATAATTCAGTTGTATACTACTGTCACCAGGTAAAGGTTTTGCTTCCCATACCACTTTATCAAATCCTTTTAATCCTCCGTGTAAAGTATTGCCATGATCATTGGCTGCCAGCTGATATGTTTTTTGATCTAATGTAAATTTCGCGTTAGCTATCCTGTTACCATAACGCCCAATCAGTGCACCAAAAAACGGGTTTCCCTTCTGCTGATAACCTGCCAGGGAATCATAGCCCAGAATCACATTTCCTAACTGTCCGGATTTGTCTTTCACCATTAGTGTGGTTAAGGTTCCGCCATAATTACTCAAACTTACCTGCATCCTTGATTTCCCCGTGATGGTATAATTAAAAATTTCCTGGTTGCCAATCCATCCGAAATGTTGTTTTTCAATTCCCGGAATGGCATTCTTTGCATGATTGCTGTTACAGGAAACCAACAGTAACATGCAAAATGCCGTTAAAAAGAAACTCTGTTTTTTCATATGTCAAGTTTAAAATTTAGCTAACTGTAATTATTGACCGTAATATGACCCTGCACCATGCTTACGTTCATAATGCTTTTGAATCAATGCCTCTTTTAACCGGGGTGCATTCGGATTAATTTGTTGTGTTAATAAAGCCATTTTTGCCACAAACTCCAATACAGCACTATTGTGTACAGCTTTATGGGCATTTTTACCCCAGGTAAAGGGAGCATGGTTACCCACCAATACCATTTCCACTTCTTTATAATCCAGACCTTTTTCCTTAAAACAATTGATAATCTGAAAACCAGTTTCATATTCATAATTGCCTTTAATCATTTCATCACTCATCGGGGGAGCACAGGGAATATCTACGGTATTATAATCTGCATGGGTGGTTCCGTAAATAGGTATGTCCAGTTGGCTCTGGGCCCAGGAAGTTGCATAAGGGGAATGTGTATGTACTACGCCCCCAATAGTATCCCATTGTTTGTACAATACAGCATGTGTTTGGGTATCAGATGAAGGGCGCAGGCTTCCTTCAACCGTATTTCCATCAAAATCAACTATCACCATTTTAGCAGGTGTTAAATCCTCATAAGCAACCCCGCTTGGTTTAATGGCAAATACCCCTAAGCTCCTGTCCGCTGCACTTACATTACCAAAAGTGAATAAAACCAGTCCTAACTGCGGTAATTCCATATTGGCTGCATAAGCCTCCTGTTGAATATGTTCGTATTTCATTACTGATTTATTTTAATATTTTCAATGCAAGGCTATGCAGAAACAGTTAAATTGGATTCAATAAAACTACCCAGTTCTATATACCGCTGGTATCTTTGAGCATACAATGCCACTTTAGAAGAATCCGGATTATAGACAGCATCAAAACCCTGTCCCATTGCCTGCATGGCATCTTCCACTTTCGAATATACACCTGATGCTGTTGCTGCAAACATAGCAGCACCTAATGCACAGGTTTGTTCACTTTTATGTATTTTAATGGGCATATTGTTGATATCTGCCATCATTTGCATAATAAAAGGAGATTTTTTAGCAACACCGCCCAGGCCTATCAACCCTTTCACAGGAATCCCTTCTTCTATAAACCGATCTACTATCTTTTTAGCTCCAAAACAGGTTGCTTCCACCAGGGCACGGTATACCTTAACAGCATCACTTCCTAAATTCAATCCGGCCAACGCTCCTTTAAGTAACTGGTTGGCATCCGGTGTACGCCTTCCGTTCAGCCAATCCACTGCCAGTTCTTTATAATCTTCAAATGGCAGGGCTTCCGCCTGTTTATTCAATTCTGCCAATATTTTATTTTCCACCCCTGATGCTAATAATTGTGCGGTTGCATCATCCACTAATCCGGAAGCTGCCAGCAGCTGTAAAGGCCATGCCAGCAGGTTTTTAAACCAGGCATAGGCATCCCCAAAAGCAGATTGTCCGGCTTCCAGTCCCAGCATACCCGGAATAACAGATCCGGGAACCTGACCGCAAATCCCTTTAATGAGTTTTCCATTAACATCCTCTAATGGGGCTACCAGAATATCGCAGGTAGAAGTACCAATCACTTTACTTAAATAATAAGGTTCAATCTGACCACCTACAGCACCCATATGGCAATCAAATGCCCCGATTCCGATTACTACAGTTTCCGGTAATCCTAAACGTACAGCCCATTCTGCTGACAATTGGCCTACCGGCTGATCTGCCGGGAAGGCTTCATTTGACAATTTTGCAGTAAACCCTTCCAACACAGGATCCAAAGAGGCAAAAAAACTGTCTGGTGGTAATCCGCCATATTCAACGGCCCATAATGCTTTATGGCCTGCACTGCATACCCCTCTTTTTATTTGTTTTACATCATTCCCCCCGGTTAATACAAAGGGAATCCAGTCGCAATGTTCCACCCATGAATGTATATTTTCCCGTACCGCAGCATCTTCGCGCAATACATGTAACAACTTTGCCCAGAACCATTCACTGGAATAAATACCACCCACAAACTGCAGGTAATTGGTTTCAAACTTTTCAGCATGGGCATTAATCTGTGCGGCTTCCTTAACAGAAGTATGGTCTTTCCATAACACAAACATGGCATTCGGGTTCTCCGCAAATTCAGGTAATAAGGCAAGTGGTGTTCCATTTGCATTTACCGCAACAGGTGTAGAACCTGTAGTATCTACAGAAATGCCCTTCACATGGGCTGCAATATCTGGCCCAGCCTGTTGTAAACAGTTTTTTATAGTTATTTCAAGTCCTTCCAGATAATCCAGCGGATGCTGGCGAAACTGATTAGAAGCTGGATTGCAGAATTTGCCTTCTTTCCAGCGGGGATAATAAAAAACAGAAGAAGCTATTTCTTTTCCGGTAATGGCATCAACAAGAATGGATCTAACTGAGTCTGTTCCGTAATCCACACCTATTACATATGACTTGTTTGACATACTATGACTTTAATCGTTTAATTGATTCACAAACTTAAAACTGTTTTTTAAATAAATGTAATATCTACACTTATTTATTTTATCAGACTATCAATTTATTTTTGTAATCAGTTCCACCCCTTTTATTTTCTCCGGAATCCATACCTGCATTTCCCCCTTCCCCCTGTTTGCCCAGGCATAATAGGGAATGGCAGTAAAAGGCCGGTTCACAGTCTGTACAGTACCAGTTATACTGTCTGCCTCTACTTTAAGGACATTTGATTTGAGTACAGTTACCCCATTTAACAAATCTGGCTGATACGCTGTTGTAAACTGTGCATCAGCAGCAAGTATAATATTACTGGTTCTGGCCCCATTGTCGGACCATTCGGCACAATATATAATTGGTCCCATCTGAAGGGCAATTCTCCCCCTGTCTTCAGTAAGAATTTCATTTGCAGCAACCCTCCTCACTTCCATGGGTAAATTCAATTCAACCCTATCTCCCTTTTTCCATGTCCGGTTCAATACCGCATATCCTTTCTCAATTGAATAATCCACAGGCAACCCATTAATGCTGATGACTGCTTTTTTCTCTGAAATATTTTTGAAATAATACAAATCTGATGGGATGGCTTCATTCCTGGCCCATCCCGGAATCCTGATCTTCAGATTAAATGCAGCAGGCTTTGAAGGATTAACCAAAAATACCAATGCTCCATTCCAGGGATAATTATTCTGCTGAATCATTTTAACCCTGGTTTTACCTACCATTAAGTCTGCCGTTCCACTGATGAATAAATTAGCATAGATAGATGATTCTTTTTGCGCATAGATATAACCCGGAACTGAAGGGATCAACCTCACCAGGTTGGTGGGGCAACAGGAACATTCAAACCAGCCCGACCTGGAAGCTTCCACCTCCCCATTGGTAAATCCATTGGGATTTTGTTTGGCAACTGACAATTGCACCTGCATGGCATTGGTATAAAAAAAAGATTTTCCATCCAGCCCTATTCCGGATATTAACCCATTGTACAAAGTCTTTTCCAGTACATCAATATATTTGCTGTCGCCATGCAACAGAAACATCCGCTGATTCCAGTATACATTGGCAATTGCAGCACAGGTTTCATTATACGCAGACGCATTGGGTAATTCATAATTATTACCATAACGTTCCCCGTCCCCTTTTGCCCCCACGCTACCCTGCACATACATTTTTTTGGTAACCACATTCTCCCATATTTTATCGATGGCATGTAATAAAGAATCATCACCCGTTAATGCTGCCACATCTGCCACAGCTGAATATAAATACCCAGCCCTCACTGCATGGCCTTCTGCTTCTTCCTGTAATGCCACAGGCTTATCATCCTGCCAGTAAGAACCATTCTGCCACGGATCTTCACTTTTTGCATTGTAACCGGTATAAGTGCCCCTGGCTTCAATAAAGAATTTAGCTGTATTCAGGTATTCCTTTTTTCCGGTTATCCGGTATAATTTAACCAGTCCCATTTCAACAATTTCATGTCCCGGAGCAACAGATTTCCTGCCAGGTCCAAAAACACTGCAAACCAGATCTGCATTTTTCAATGCTATATTTAAAAGATTAGTTTTTTTAGTTGCCAGGTAATGAGCCGCAGCAGCTTCATATAAATGCCCTGCATTGTATAATTCATGGCTTAACTCTCTTTCTTTCTCCCATCTTTCTTTGCCCGACCATGTATGCGCTGCAGCAGGGTTTATAGTCCTGGCAGTATATAAATATCCATCTGATTCCTGCGCTTTTCCGATAATTGTAATCAGGGAATCAATATAAGCCAATAGCTTTAAATCGGGATGAATTGCCAGTGAATAAGATGCCCCTTCAATGGTTTTATAAATATCCGTATCATCAAATGGGTATTTTGTACAGAATTTTCCATTCCGGTTGCCAGCCATTACAAAATTATTTACCCTTCCGGTGTTTTCGCAGCGGGTAAAAGAAGCAGGTATGGTAACCGTTCTGTTAATCTCAATCCGGGGTAGCCAGAAATGATCATTCAACTTCACTTTTGTAAAATCTACTGCCCGGATACTGTAATCTTTTTGCTGGGATTGAACTGAAAGGCAGCACGCCATCATCAGGAGGATTATAAACTTTTTCATATGCATATTTATACACAAATTTGAATTTAAATTAGTAATACTGAACAATTCTTACATACGTATTCATAGTTTTCAGGCAACTAATTTTAAAAAAAAAGAATACTTATCATATTCCTGAGCTTCCTTTCAGTTTTTAGTTAGCTAATATAAGAATGTTTCCAAATTAACTGTAATTACTACACTTATATATTTCACAAATAAATACATTCCTGGTAACATAAACATTTCTAAATTCAGTTAAAAGGAGGCACAGGCTAAGTCAAAGCCCAGCTCTGACTGACCAGAATAGGACATATAGGTCACATATACCACCCTTATAGCACTGATATAGTATAGATATAGTACCTTTTAAAAGGGTACTATATCTATACTTCATGCAAGAGTTATTATTGTATTTAAATAGTTTTACCAGTGAAAGAAAGCAGATTGTGCATATCTGACTATTATTCAATAAAATATTGGGATTAGCTCAAATTTTAGAATTTTAAAAGCTGCAGGGTCACAATTGCCTGTTACTGATGCATTAAAGGCCATCCTTCCGCATCCCAATCCAGTTTTTCAATTCGGAGTTTAGGCATTCCATGCGTTTTCACTTCATACCCATGAAATATCATATAATCTTGATTATCAAATGTATATACCGCATTATGTCCAACTCCATACCAGTTTTTATCTCCTTCCAGCAACAATGAGCCTCCATTTTGCGTCATGCTTTTACCCGATTTATCCAGATAAGGCCCTTGCAAATGTTTACTCCTTCCCACTACTAATTTATAATCACTTTTTTCTGCCCTGCAGCAATAATCCCAGGATACAAACAGGTAATAATAACCACTTTTCTTAAAGATATAGGGTGCTTCAATGGCCCCATTACCAGCTAATGAATCTGCAATTGAAAAATCTCTGGGCCTGGAGGCAATGGTATACCATTCCTGCGGTTCTGCAACTGCAGCTAGTGATTTATCCAGTTTCACCAGTTTAATGCCATTCCAGAAAGAACCAAATGCCAGCCATCCGTTACCTGATTCATCTTCCACCAGATTCGGATCAATTGCATTCCACATATCCCTTCCCCTTCTGGATTCCAGTACTTTACCCTTATCAATCCACTTATATTCTTTATCAGCAGGGTTAAGGGTTTTATTAATAGCCAATCCAATACAGGAATTATTGCTGCCAAAACTGGAAACAGCATAATATAAATAATACAGGCCATCTTTATAACTGATATCTGGTGCCCAGATATGCCCCTTAAAACCTGGTATAGTATTAATTGCCCACTGTGGTGCCTTATCAAAAACGGGTTTCTCTTTTTTCCAGTTGGTCATATCTGATGAACTGAAAACAGATATACCAAATCCAGTGCAAAATATATAATACACACCATTCTGCCTGATCATTACCGGGTCATGTACACTGGTCTCTGTAAGTGTTTTTATTGTACCCACTGTATCCCTGAAAGGTTGCGCTTGCATTGCGGCTGATACCGCTAAAAAAGCGGCAATTAAAGTGATTCTTTTCATGGTATACCTTTTATGAGCGACTGACTTATTTTTTGAGCCTTATTTTGATTACACTAAATGAATAAGGGGCAGCTTTATAGTTAATCTTTTTACTATTAACTGTAATTGTTGACGCTTTGGGCGAAATATTGGCAGGCTGATCAAATGAATTCATGGCATTCAGATCATTGTTCTGCAATAACTGCAAAGTGGCAGTTTCTTCAGTGGCAATTTTCCCCTGCAGTATGATGCGACTATCATATTCCTTTGAAGAAGCATTAACCAGTTTAATAATCACTTCATGACTTACAGAATCAATGGCAGCTGAAGCATATACACTATCCTGCCCTGCTATCACATCCTTACCGGCAGTTATAGCTATTACAGCAGAGCCTCTGTTGGTAGAAAAAAGTTTTTGTACATAATAATTGGGGGTTCCATAAGAACGGAGATTATCTACCCATATTAAATCCGGCGTCCACTGCCATCCTTCTGCATGTGCAAAAAGTGGTGCATAGGAAGCCATATTTACAACAGCAGCATTACGCTCCAGTCCTGTCATAAAAGCAGCTTCGCTCAATGCAGTCAGCCAGCTGTTTTTATTATTCAGGCTAACTGTTTTATCACTCTGCGCTGCATATTCTCCTGCAAATATTTTAGAGCCATTACGCGGATAACTATCATATCGATGGGTATTCTGAAAAAACCATTCCGGCCTGCGGTAATAATGCTCATCAATAATATCAGCATGCATATTCCGCAATGCAGTATTCAGTGAATCAAACCTTTCACCGTCAGGGTCAGTACCTGAACTGTTTACCAATTGAATCTGCGGGTATTTATCTTTAATGGCTTTCTGAAAGAGTTTTAGCCTTTCCAGGTATTGCGGGCCCCAGTTTTCATTGCCAATACCCATCATTTTCAGATTAAATGGCGCCGGATGCCCCATTGATGCCCTCACTTTTCCCCATACAGATTCCGGAGATCCATTTGCAAATTCTATTAAATCCAGTGCATCCTGAATATAAGGATCCAGCTGATCTGCCGGTACCAGTTCCGCAGAATTAAACTGACAGGCCATTCCGCAGTTTAAGATTGGCAATGCGGTTGCACCCAGGTCTTCTGCCAGCTGAAAATATTCGTAAAACCCTACCCCAAAAGTTTGAAAATAATCAGGAGTCTGCCGGTTAGGCATTTCATAATTCCACCGGTTAATCAGTAACTGTCGTTCATCCACCGGGCCAACTGTTTTCTTCCATTGGTAGCGTTGAGATAAGTCGTACCCTTCTACAATGCACCCACCAGGAAATCGGATAAACCCTGGCTTCAGATCTGCCAGTAATTGAATCATATCAGCCCTTAACCCACCGGGTCTATTTTTCCATGTATCGGAAGGGAAAAGAGAAATTATATCCAAATCCAGTATCCCGTTTCCTTCAATACCAATTCTTAATTGCGCTTTAGGTTCAGTTGCTGTGGCTATAAAACTAACCGCCTGCTTCACCCAATTTTCACCAGTTACGGATGGTGTTAACACAGCCGAACCAATAATTTCATTAGCAGGATTTATTAAGTCAATGTGCAGGACAATTCCGGATGCAGACAACCGGCTTAAAAAAGAAAAATCATACCGTACCCCTTTTTTAATGCCCATTCCCCGAAAACCTTCATTGGTGATGCTCAGGGCTCCACTTTGCTCATGATCTGCAGATACCCTTAAAAACCTGGGGTTTGACAAATCCTTTCCCTGCCTGTTCATTACCAGTACTTCGCCTTCTTTAAATGTTTGCTGATTTATTTTCCACCCCATGAGTGGCTTGGTAAACTCAAAGGAACGGTTCTTTACCAGTTCAGCATAAATACCCCCATCAGCCCCCATATTGATATCTTCAAAAAACACACCCCACATAGTTGGTTGAATGCTTGATACAGGTTGGTCCATATTTACTGTAAACAAATGCGGGGTTTGAGCAGTAACTAATCCAGTATATAAAATTCCTGTCAGTATATTCAGTATAAATCTATTCAATTTCATAATCTTCTTCCTTTTAAAAACACAGTTTTCTCAATAATCAGTTAACACAAAAACTAATCTTCTATTTCTTTTTCCCCCATTTAGCTGTACCACTATTATTCAATCCGGTAAATATGTAACTGCTTTTTTTGTTCTCCCAATCCCTGCCTTTTTGAATAAACACTTTGTCTGTAGTGCCATTGCTCCATTTCATCGTCATCCATGGAGCAGCATAGGTCCAGGTGCTGCCGGCATCCCCGTTTAAAGTGCCTGCAGCATCAATACTCAGGTTGACTGATGTTTGCATGTTCGGATTCAATTGTTCATTGGCATAACCTGGAACAATCAGGTAATTCAGGGTAATCTGTTCCCAGTTACCCAGTAAAGAATCAATGACTACAGTGCTGTTATCCTCCCAGGCATATCGTTCCGGTGAAGCTACCGGCCAGCCATCCGCTGTCCAGAATAGTTTTCTTACATGCAGGTCCATATAATAACTGTTTACTCCGGGCCGGGCCTGGTGCGCAATATAATATTGCCCGTTCCCATCATCAAAAACACTTACATGCGATGTTCCCTGCCAGCCACCATGACCATTAAACTGGTATGGAGCAATGATCATAGGGGTATGGTCTACATTGGTATTGGCATCCACACCCGTATAATCATAAAATGGGCCCGCCGGATTATCTGCCCGGCATACACGGGTATTGTATTTGGTTTGCAGCCAATCGTAGGCTATAAACAAATAATACTTATTCAATGCAGGATTATAAATAATTTCTGATCCTTCAATATTTCCATTGTAATTGCCATTGGTAAATCCCCTGTTGGCGATACGAATACCCTTGTCACCAGGAGTGGCGGCAAGCCCGGTTGCAGGATCCAGTTTCATAATATAAATCCCATCCCACGCAGATCCATAATACATATATTGCAAACCTGATGCTGTGGTGATCACAGTAGGATCAATAGCATTGGTCTGAACCGAATTATCATCCGTTGAAGTAACTACTATATCTTTTTCCACCCATGGGCCTTCCGGGTTAGTAGCAGTTGCCAGCCCTATTACACTTAAGCGCGCAGTGGAGCAGGACAGGGAATAATATAACCTGTATTCATTGCCCACCTGCAAAATATAGGGTGCCCATAAAGCATCATAAGGTGTTCCACCCTGCTGTTTAATATAAGCAGCACCTTTTGCAGGTAGTGCATTAAACACCCAGCCTACAAACTGCCATTGAACCATGTCTTTTGATTTACGAATCTGTATACCGGAACGCACAGTTATTCCAAAACCCACATCTGTACTGTAACAATAATAATAATCCCCGAATTTTTTTATGGAAGGGTCATGCACATTATATGATGCCCATAAAGGATAATAGGTAAATGGAGCTACATCTGCATAAGTATCATTAATGGAATTGATATCAAAAGCAGCAGTTACAGGTGGAGTAACTGTAGTGGTCGTATCTGTTTTTGTGCTAGCTGGCGAAGACTTGCTGCAGGAGGTACAAACATTAACCAGTATTATAATAATTCCTGCAAAGGATAATGATACAATTATTTTTTTCATGTGTCTGTTTTAAACACTCAGTATAAAAAACTATTTAATCTCCAGCACTACAATACTCAACGCAGGCAGATTGACCTGTAAACCATCTTTCCCTGTTTTAAAACCAGTAAACGCTGCACTCAATACATCCCTGAAGCTGTTTTGCTGGTATAAAAAACAGAAGGCCTGCAATAAAATATTTCATATCAGAAAGAATAAGGAAACTGCAGGAGCTTTGCCGGCATCCTGCAGTTTCCGGTTTTATAGAATTAATAGGTTGGATTTTGTTTGGTACCCGGATTATTATCAATTTCACTTTGTGGAATAGGGTATAATTCTTTACCAGGTATATAACTGTTAAATCCTGCATCCCTTTGTTTCAGCAAAGCCAGTTTAGTAGGATCAGAAAGCCATCCCCACCTGCGGATATCATCAAAACGATGTCCTTCCAGACAGAATTCCAATAATCTTTCATGAGCAATCTGGTCGCGCATCTGAGATTGGGTAAATGCAGTGAACTGTGCTGTTTTATCAGGCAGGTTTGCCCTTGTACGTACCATCTGTACATATTTAGCACATTCTGCTATATTGCCCAGTTCATTCTGGCATTCTGCATACATCAGTAAAATATCAGAATAACGCATCAGGCGTTCATTGATACCTGATTTCCAGTCAAACTCATTGGCTTTATTGCCATCTCCATTTTCATATTTACGGTTATAAATACCATTAATGTAGGGAGTATTGGCATAAACATTTGCCCATAACTGACCGTAAATGGTTTCACCGGGTTTATTGTAAAACATAGTGGCATCCAATCTTGGGTCTACGCTGCTGTCCTTAGCTTTTTCCAGAAAGAATTCATTAAATCCGGAAACACTGGGCTGTACATCTGTCCATCCAAAATCTGGTGCACCAAAAGTAATGGCCCTTGCAGAAGCTTGTGCCCAGGTAGAATTGGGTATTCCCTGCCAGCCCAAAACGGTACCACCCACAGTTGTGGAGAACTGTACTTCAAAAAGTGATTCCTGGTTATTTTCCTTTGCTTCTGTAAAATTATCCTTGTAATTAGGCATCAACCCATATATACCCAGGTTAATTACATTTTTAAACTGTGCAGATGCATTGGTAAAATCTTTATTAAATAAATAGGCTTTACCCAGGTAACCCATGGCGGCACCTTGTGTGGCACGGCCAAGATCATTTGCATCAGCACCACCTGTGGTGGAATAAGCAACAGGTAATAAAGGTATTGCAGCTTTGAAATCCGATTCAATTTGCGCCCACCCTTCTGCAGCAGTAGATTGTTTTACAAAGAAATCAGAAGAACTAACGGGTGCGTGTAAAGGCAATGGCACATTACCAAAGAAATTTACCAGGTGGAAAAAATACAACCCTCTCAGGAAATAAGCCTGACCAAGAATCCTGTTTTTCAACCCTGCATCCATGGTAATTTTTGGTACATTATCCAGCACCTGATTACAACGGACAATACCTTCATAATACTCGTCATAAGCCCAGCCATAACCGGAAGGGTCACTGGTACCCAATGCAAAAATGTCCACATTAGAGATAGCTGTCCATGGGCTGTGACTTATAATATCATCTCCCCTAACATTCTCCAGCACCGGTGAAAAGCGCATATAGGTTCCATCTAAAGTTAACACAGCATAAGCCGCATTAATTCCCTGCAAAGCATCCCCACCTGTTTTCCAGTAGGAAGAGGATGTTTGGGCATTGGGGTTATTTTGTACAAGATCCTTATTACAGCTGCCCAGTAATAATCCCGAAAAGGATAAGAGGGTAAAATAATATTTAAAGTTTTTATTTTTCATATACAATATATTTATATAGTTAATTATAATCCTGCCTGAATACCAAACATGAATGTCCTTGCATTAGGGAAAGAACCATAATCCAGCCCCCTGCTAAACAAACCGTCACTGATAAAGTCAGGATCATATCCTTTATACTTAGCGAGAGTGATTAAATTCTGACCGGAGAGATATACCCTGATCCTTGTAAACAAATGGGTTTTAGTAAGTTGTTTTTCAGGAATCGTATACCCAATCTGTGCATTTTGCAATTTTACATACGTACCACTTTCTACAAATAAATCAGAAAACCGGTTATTACCATTTGGATCTCCTATGATTGGGCGTGGTATATTGGTATTGGTATGAGTAGCGCTCCAGTAATTTAACTCATCAGTATGCTGATTGCCATACTGGCCGGTCATTAAAGACTCGTATACAGCATTGTCTACTTTACTGCCTGCATTGCCCTGAAAGAATACTGAGAAATCAAAATTTCCGTAGTTTGCATCAAAATTTAACCCGAAATACACTTTAGGAATCGCTGAACCCAAATATACCCGGTCATTAGCATCTGTAATAGTGTAAGTAGGATCATTATCCTTACCATTTTGTGCTTTAAACTTAACATCTCCCGGAGCAGTTAAAGCAGATTGGAATGCATGTTTGTTCACATCCGCAACACTCTGAAATAATCCTTCTGTCTGGTAACCATATAACTGTCCAACTTCTTTACCCACTTCTGTTTTACTTCCACTGCCATAAATAGGATTATTGGTACCTCCTAATTTTAATACGGTATTGTGCAAAGTATATGCATTGGCATTGATCGTGAACTTGAATTTACCTTCAGTTTTCTTATACCCGATTGTAGCTTCAAAACCGTTATTCTTAACAGATGCTGCATTGGTGGTTACAGTTGCCGGGAATGAACCTACTGAAAGCGGGATTGGAATGGCAGTGATGATATCACTTGAAACCCTTTCAAAATATTCTGCAGTCAGGTTAATCTTCTCATTAAATAAGCCAAGGTCCAACGCTGCATTTTTAGTGGTGGTACTTTCCCATTTTAAGGAAGGATCCGTTACGGAAACTGTGGAAGCACCCACTGCCAGGGCATTATTAAACTGGTAATTTGTTCCGTTATTAATATAAGATTGCCAACTGTAATAACCCAGGGAACTCTGGTTACCTAAAGTACCATAACCCAGTCTCAGTTTCAGATTGGTTATCTGTGAAGGTAAATGCAGGAACTTCTCATTAGTCAGATTCCATGCACCAGCAAAACCCATAAAATTACCATACCTGTTAACAGGAGCAAACTTGGAAGAGCCATCTCTTCTGAAATTGGCAGTCAGTAAAAACCGGCCATCATAATTATAATTAATTCTGCCCAATGTGGAATATAAAGTAGCAGTACCTGCCTGGCCACTCACTGTATTGGCACTCTGGTTGGCGATTGCACTGAATACCGTATTTACCAGTGTGGTTGTATCCTGTGATGTTGCAGCTATCCATTGATTGTCATCTTTCTGATAGGTTAACCCTGCCAGCAGGTCTAATGAATGCTTTTTATACTTCAATGCATAACTCAATGTATTTTCAATCAATCCTGTTTTACTAACACCATACTGCTGGTACATATAGTATTGTGAATTGATGTAATAATATCCCATATCAAATTTGGGCTCATAATGATAATTCATATAATCTGTCCGGTCGTAGCTCAGATTAATTTTGTATTTCAGGTTCTTTACTATTTCCAGTTCTGCCCATACATTGGCTAATACCCTGTTTCGGTTACTGTAATCATTTACCAGGTTATTAATACCAATTACATTGGCAGATATAGCACGGTTAATGGATTGGTCTGTTCCACCATAACCACCCAATCTGTTATTGTCATAAATGGGCATTGTAGGAATAGCAGTCAGCATACTGGTAACAGTTCCTCCAAATACGGCATGACCATTGGTAGCAGCATAATTACCTTTATGAGATTCTGTATACGCTAATTTGGCTCCATAAGATAATATTCCCTTTTTACCGGTGATATTACTGTTTAATGTATAACGGTCATATTTCTGAGGGCCCGCCTGATAACCTGTCTGGTCAAAATATCCAACTGACAAATTATAGGCTAATGCTTCCGTTCCACCAGATACGCCAACATTGTGATTCTGGATAAGGCCAGTCTTCAGTGCAGATTTCTGCCAATCGGTGTTAATGGTAGAAACATAGTACGGACTGGTAGGATCATTGGCCGGAGCAATGGATAACCCTGCATTGGTTTCCGCTGCAGAAACAACAGTCTGATACTGAACCCTGTCCAGCACCGGTATCTTTTTAGGAACATTCTGCACCCCAGCATAACTGCTGATCGTTATTTTAGGTACACTTGATTTTCCTTTTTTGGTAGTAATAATGATTACCCCTGTAGCAGCCCTTGAACCATAAATAGCTGCAGCAGATGCATCTTTCAATACCTGGATAGATTCAATATCATCAGTTGAAAAATCAAAAGGTGCTGAAACCGGAACACCATCTATTACAAATAATGGACTGTTATCACCAAATGTACTGATACCCCTGATTTTGATGGCTACATAACCTCCTGGCTCTCCTGAACCCTGTACACTTACACCTGCAGCCTGACCCTGTAACATTTTTGCCACATCATAAGTAGCTACTTTTTTGGCATCTCCAACATTTACAACTGATACTGAACCAGTTAAATCTTTTTTCTTTACGGTACCATAACCTACCACTACTACATCATCCAGTGAACTTGTCTTAGTAATCAACTGAATATTTTGGCCTGTAGTACCGTTTATTCTAATTTCAGAATTCTGAAAACCGATATAAGAAATAACTAACACATCGCCAGCCTTTGCTGATATTGTATAACTTCCATCTTCTGCAGAAGTGGTAGCTGTCTTTTTTCCCTTTACAACAATGGTGGCATTGCTTAAAGGCTTTCCGTCTTTATCTGTAATTTTCCCTTTGATCTGCGATTGGGCATATACAAAGTTTGTACTTAATAAAATACATATGAAACTAAGCAGGGAAAACCATCGTACCCCTTTCCTGAACTCATTTTTACATTTTTTCATATAGCGTTGATTTGATTATAAAGATTTAGTAATGCGTTTTGTATTTTTGAATACATAAATTTTTTATTTATACTAATGAAGTATTTCCTGTAATTGAAATAATTAGTTTAACCTGATTGAAAAGTAAATAACTTAAGAAATAATAAACTGTAAGGAGACTGTTTTGGTTTCATATGCAATTCGTTTTGACAGCGTAAAATTGCATGTAATATTTTAACAGAATAGTGCATATCGTGTCAGAATTTCTTCAAAATCTCTCATTCTTTGTTTTATTCTTATTCATGTTAATAATTAGACCGGCAAGATAATTTAATTCAGAAGTGTAACTCTTACCTTTATTTATATAACCAGCTGTTTTGAAATACTGTATATTATTCTTCCTTCTTTTTTGTTATTATATTGGCTATAGCCAGCAGGCATATTATTTCCGCCATTATCAGGTTGAAAATGGATTATCCAATAATGCAGTAATCTGCAGTTTGCAGGACAGGAACGGGTTTTTATGGTTTGGAACCAAAGATGGTTTAAACAGGTTTGATGGGTATTCTTTTAAAACATTCAGGAATGACCCTGATGACAGTACCAGCCTGGGAAGCAATTTCATCCACTGTTTATTTGAAGACCTCAAAGGTGTTTTATGGGCGGGTACAGAAATTGGCCTCTATCATTATGATGCAAAAAACGAAAAATTTATCCTCTTGCCATCCAGCAATAACCTGCCTATCAGGTCTGTTCAATCAGATAATTCAGGAAATCTCTGGTTTATAATGGGCTTTACACTGGCAAAATTTAATCCCATATTAAATACAACAAAAATATATAGCATAGATAACTTTTTCAGTGCTACTTCGGTCTGTTTAAGTGCCGACAAAAATATCTGGGTATCCACCACTAACGGCTATATTGAAAAATACAATGCAGAACAAGACAACTTTATAAGTTATAATGTTTTTAAACATACCCCTGCGTCAATATCCCACTGGATAGAAAAGATCTATCCTAATTCCAGAGGACAATTGTGGATTGGCACTTCCAACCAGGGGGCAAAATTGTTTACAATTGCAACATCAGCTTATGAAAATGTGCTAACATATAATACCGATCATACTGAGATCTTTGCAAGAAATTTTGTGGAAGCTTCTGATGACGAATGCTGGATTGCAACAGAAACAGGAATATTTATTTACTATTTGAAATCTAAGAAAACAATCAACCTTTCCAAAAATTATAATGACGCGTATTCTTTATCAGACAATGCAGTGTACACTTTTTGTAAAGACCGGGAAGGTGGAGTTTGGGCTGGCACTTATTTCGGTGGAATTAACTATTTTCCCAATTATCCGGTAAGTTTTCATAAATACTTCCCTATCACCGGAAAAAATAAAATGAGCGGTAATGTGATCAGGGAAATTCATCAGGATCCTTATAAAAACCTCTGGATTGGAACGGAAGACGGGGGATTAAACAAAATGAACCTGCACAATGAAACATTTACAGCTTTTACGCCTTCAGATGCACTTAATAAAGTTTCTTATACCAATATTCATGGATTGCTGATTACCGGAAATGAATTATGGATTGGTACATTTGAACATGGATTGGATATAATGAATATTCAAACCAATAAAATAATCAGGCATTTTTCTGAGGGTGATGGATTGCATGATCTTAAAAGTAATTTCATCTATTGTTTGTATCAGGATAATAATGGCGCTGTTATGGTGGGAACAACAAGAGGAGCCTATGTATATGACAGGCAGCATAATAATTTCAACAGACTTCCCGGAACTCCCTTAATGAACTGGTATTCCTGTATTCTCAAAGATAACAATGGCGTTATCTGGACCGGTACTTATGGAAACGGAATTAATTTCTATAATACCATCACCAAAGATTCAGGCAATTTAAAGTACGACCCCTCCGATAAAAAAAGCCTCAGCAGTAACCGTGTTAACAGTATTTTCCAGGATCACCAGGGAACACTTTGGTTTGCTACAGAAGGTGGACTTTGCAAATACCTCCCCTCCGAAAAATCTTTCAAAAGATACACAACCAGAAATGGGTTTCCTACAAATTTTATACTCTGTATCCTGGAAGACAGTTTTCAGCGGATGTGGATCAGTACCTCCAGGGGATTGGTTTGCTTTAATCCCAACACAGAACAATTAAAAGTTTATACGAAGGAAAATGGCCTGCTGACCGATCAGTTTAATTTTAATTCTGCATTCAGAGATAAGAATGGACAAATGTATTTTGGAACAGCAAAAGGATTTATCAGTTTTTACCCGGAAGAAGAGAAACATACTGCATTCAGCCCCCCCATTTATATCACAGGGTTTCAGGTGAATAATGCAGCCATTGATATTCATTCAGACGGAGCTCCTTTAAAGCAATCTATTCTGTATACAAACAATATTACATTAAAACACGATCAGGCTACTTTCAGCATCGACTTTGCTTCTCTAACGTATACTTCACCTGAAATGTCTAATTATACCTATGTGATGGAAGGGTTACAGAAAGATTGGATTTACCTGAAGCAAAACAGAAAGGTTTATTTTACGGAATTAGCACCCGGAAATTATACTTTTAAAGTAAGGGCTACCAATTATAATGGACAATGGAACAATAATACTGCTGTTTTGCATATTACCATATTACCGCCATGGTGGGTAACCAGATGGGCTTATACAGTTTATTTTTTACTCTTCCTGTGTGTAGCATACCTGCTCAGTAAAAACTATCATGAAAGGATTAAAGAGAAAAACAGAAGAAAAATCGAACAGCTGGAAATTCAGAAAGACAAAGAGCTTTATGAAGCTAAAATGGATTTCTTTGCCAATATTACCCATGAAATAAAGACCCCTTTGACTCTTATAAAAGGCCCCCTGGAAAAACTAATCAGGAAGCTTTCCGATGTTCCCGACGACATTAAAAAATATCTGCACATCATGGAAAAGAATACCAACCGGCTGGTTGCACTAACCAATGAAATCCTGGATTTCAGGCAAACTGAAATTAAAGGCTTTTCCATCAATTTTGTATTGGCAGATATTTCAGAAACTATCAAAGAAATTACAGAAAGTTTTAGTGTTCTTGCCGACCAGAAGAATATTCAGTTTTATTTGAAGGAACCCGAAGTCAAAATAATGGCTGAAATTGATGTGGAGGCTTTTGAAAAAATCCTGGGTAATCTTTTAAGTAATGCCATTAAGTATGCAAAAAATAAAATCACTATTCAGTTATTCCCATTGGTTTCCGGTAATAACAGTTTTAGTATTGAAATAGCAAATGATGGTTATTTAATTCCTGCCGATCAAAGGGAGAAAATATTTGAACCTTTTTTCAGGTTAAAAGAAACAGAAAAACAAAAAGGAACCGGAATTGGATTATCATTGGCCAAATCATTAACAGAATTACATAAAGGAACATTGTGTGTAAAGGAATCTGGAAGCGATTTAAACATCTTTTGCCTGACCATGCCAGTTCATCAAAATGCTTTAAGAATTGGGTCGTACCATATGTAAATAGTCAGTTGCAGTCATATTGAACTGCTTTAAGAAATTCCGTCCAAAATTGTTTTGAGAAGTGTATCCTACCAGATAAGATACCTCATAAATTTTATAATTCCCTTCTGCCAGTAAAGCAGCAGCTTTATTGAGGCGGGTAATATTGATCAGTTCATTGGGTCCAAGGTCTGAAATAGATTTGATTTTCCGATACAGCGTGGCTTTGCTCATATTCAAAAGTTTGGCAAGCTTCTCAACATTTAAGTCTGCGTCCTCAATATGTTTTAGAATCAGTTCGTTGATCTTATCCAGAAATATCTCATCCGCTTTTGTATGCGCCATACTCTTTATATGGACTAAAGGTGTGCTGGCAAAATATTCCTTTATCTTATTCCTGTTACTGATCAGTGTAGCTATCTGCACCTGTAAAAATTCCGGAGAAAATGGTTTTTCAATATACGCATCAGCGCCTAATTCTATACCTTCAATCTTTGATTGCAGTGTATTTTTTGCAGTAAGCAGAATAACCGGTATATGGCTGCATTCAAAATTGGTTTTAATATACCTGCATAGTTCAAAACCGTCCATTTCAGGCATCATCACATCTGAAATTACCAGATGAATAATGGACTGATGAATGATTTCAATAGCCTGTTTTCCATCAAAGGCTTTTTTAATATCATATTTCTCATTGAGCTCAGTATGAAGAAAATCCAGGATATCTTCATTATCATCAACAAGTAATATTGTATATCTCATAATATGGCAAAATAATAACGCTTAATCCCAAAGTTAAGAGCCTGCCCTTTAAAATCATATTTAACTTTTCAGGCAGGCCTTACACTTATTACAACCTTAACAACTAAACAACCTTATTTTCTTTTAATCACGTTGATTACAGCATTAACAATATGTGCTGCATCCAGTCCGTATTTTTCCATCAGTTCCTCCGGTGTGCCACTCTCCCCAAAACTATCATCCACTGCCACATATTCCATCGGTACCGGGTCTTTTCTGATCAGCAACTGTGCAATACTGTCACCCAATCCTCCCAACCGGTTATGCTCTTCCGCACTCACCACACACCTCGTTTTACTTACTGACTCCAATACTGCTTTCTCATCCAATGGCTTAATCGTATGGATATTGATGATCTCTGCATCTATCCCCATCTCTGCCAGTAGCTCCCCTGCCTTTATCGATTCCCATACCAAATGGCCTGTTGCAAATATGCTTACATCCTTCCCCTCATTCACCTTCCAGGCCTTCCCTATCTCAAATACCTGGTCGGCTTCAGTAAATACAGGTACCACCGGCCTTCCAAATCTTAAATAGACAGGCCCTTCCATCTCAGCTGCTGCTATCGTGGCTGCCCTGGTCTGGTTATAATCACAGGGATTGATCACTGTCATCCCCGGCAACATCTTCATCAATCCTATATCTTCCAGTATCTGGTGCGTCGCTCCATCCTCTCCCAGTGTTAATCCCGCATGCGAGGCCGCTATCTTTACATTCTTATTGCTGTATGCCACACTCTGACGGATCTGGTCATACACCCTCCCTGTTGAAAAATTGGCAAAGGTTCCCGTAAAAGGTATCTTACCCCCTATCGTCATCCCTGCTGCCAGCCCTATCATATTCGCTTCCGCTATCCCCACCTGTGTAAACCGATCCGGAAAGGCTTTAATAAACTCCTGCATCTTTAATGAACCGATCAAATCCGCACATAATGCCACCACATTTTCATTGCGTTTTCCCGCTTCCAGTAATCCGGCTCCAAAGCCTGACCTTGTATCTTTCTTTTCTGTGTATGTATATTTTTTCATTGCTCCTGCTCTTTTCGGTTAATAATCGCCCAGCCCTTCTTCCAGCTGTGCCAATGCCGCTTTTAACTGTTCATCATTCGGTGCCACTCCATGCCATTTATGGCTGCCCATCATAAAGTCCACCCCATATCCCATCTCTGTATGCAACAGCACACATACCGGTTTGCCTTTGCCCAATCTATCCTCCTTTATCGCTGTATACTCCCTTACGATCGCTTCCATATCATTGCCCCTCTCTATCTCCACCACTTCCCAACCAAAGGCTTCAAACTTGGCATGCAGGTTCCCCAGTGACAGCACTGCATTCACAGGGCCATCTATCTGCTGGCCATTATAATCCACTGTTGCTATATAATTATCTATCTTATGGTGTGCGGCAAACATTGCAGCTTCCCAGTTCTGCCCTTCCTGTAATTCCCCATCCCCATGCAAGGAATACACTACCGATGCATCTTTATTCCTTTTCTTCGTAATCGCTGCTCCTATGGCTACGGACATCCCCTGGCCCAGTGATCCCGATGCGATCCGTATTCCCGGTAAATGTTCATGGGTGGTCGGATGGCCCTGCAAACGCGAATTCAGCTTCCTGAAACTGCTCAATTCCTTTGCTTCAAAATAACCCGCCCTTGCCAGTACACTATAAAATAAGGGAGATATATGCCCATTGGACAGAAAAAACAAATCTTCCCCTTTCCCATCCATACTAAATCCTTCCTTGCGGTTCATCAGCTCAAAATACAGTGCCACCACCACATCTGTACAGCCCAGTGATCCCCCAGGATGGCCTGACTGGCATCCATGTACCATCCGAACTATATCACGCCTCACCTGTGAAGCGATCTGCTCTAATTCCTTGATCTCTTTACGCATCTTTATTGTTTCTTTCGTTATGCAAACTTTTTCGCATCTTCTAAAAATTTTGCCAGTCCGATATCTGTTAAAGGATGTTTCAATAATCCCAGTATCGAATCCAATGGACAGGTACATACATCTGCCCCGGCTTCTGCACACCTTACGATATGTAGTGCATTGCGGATGGAGGCTGCCAGTATCTCTGTTTCTATGCCCTGTATCGCATAGATATTTGCTATCTGTTCTATTAACTGTACCCCATCCCAACTGCTGTCATCGATCCTTCCTATAAACGGTGATACATAACTTGCCCCTGCCTTCGCTGCCAGTATGGCCTGGCCCGCTGAAAAAATCAACGTACAATTGGTCTTTATGCCATGGTCGGTAAACCATTTAATTGCTTTGATCCCTTCTTTGATCATTGGCACTTTTACCACTATATTCGGATGGATGGCAGAGAGTTTCTTACCCTCTTCCACCATCCCTTCATAATCGGTGGAGATCACTTCTGCACTGATCGCTCCATCCACCAGCTCACAAATAGTTTTATAATGCTGCATTACCGCTTCACTGCCTTTAATTCCTTCTTTAGCCATTAATGATGGATTCGTAGTCACTCCATCCAGTATCCCCAATTCATTCGCTTCTTTAATCTGTGCAAGATTCGCTGTGTCAATAAAAAATTTCATGGTTATTTATTTAAGTATATAGTATTCAGGAAAAATTATTTGGAATAAAAGCATAAAAAAACTTTTTGTACGCTGTTTTAAAAACAGTGAGTCAGCAAATTGGCAACCATTTTTTAACCTGATTTCAACAGTATAAAAACTAATTTTTACAATGAATCAAACCGGTTCTTTAAAATAATGCTGTAAATATAGAAATGTTTTTACTATAAATGTATTTAGTACACTTATTTATTTTTATAAGGTTAATAAATCTAAATTGCTCGTATAATCAATACTCCGGGAGGAAATTAAATACAAAACCCTGACTTATTAATACCACTTTATAGGTAGAATACTAAATAAAATAAACTATTTTACTAGTTATCAATTCATTATAAGTTTAATAATTTTGAAACACTTTTAAGCACTATTCTTAATCAGCAACAGAAAAATGATAGGTACCGGAACCCAATTCCAGTATTACCAATCCATTTGCTGAACCGGCAATCTTAATCTCCGGCATTTCTGAAACCAGTTTACCGGATTCTGACACCAATCCAATATTTGCAGCAGGCAAGCAAACAGTGGCACCTGTATTGGCAGGAATTTCAATAGTATAGACAGTTTTCCCTTTTTCTACAGTCCACCCACTGCTTAATTTTCCATAATAGGTTTCCAGACTGGCAGCAGCGGCAGTAAATCCACCTCCTGTATGCGGCATTATTTTCGAATGCCTGTATCCCGGAGTTTCTTCATCTGTATCCAGTCCTGCCATATCCCTGTACAGCCAATCACCAATCGCCCCATAAGAATAATGATTAAAGGAATTCATCCCCGGAGTCTGAAAGCTACTGTCAGGTTTTTGCCCATCCCATCGCTCCCAGATAGTGGTAGCGCCCATTTTTACAGGATATAACCAGGATGGATAGGTTTCCTGCAACAATAATTTATAGGCAATATCTGTATATCCAAAGCGGGTAAGTACATGACACAAATAGGGAGTTCCCAAAAATCCGGTAGTTAAATGATACCCATAACTTTTTATATTGTCAACCAGCCTTTTAGCTGCCTGGGGCCTGAGTGAATCAGGCAGCATATCAAAATTCAATGCAAGCACATAAGCAGTTTGTGTGCCTGAAACCAACCTGCCATTTGGAGTAAGGTATTCTTTACGGAAAGCAGTTTTAATTTTTTCCAATAATTCGGAATAAGTATTTACATCAGCTGTCTCATTCAATAATCTGGCAGCATTCAACAACAATCTGGTACTCTGTGCATAAAAACACTGTGCAATCAGGTATTTATCCGTAACAGCGGCCCTGCCATCATTATCATCCTCGGGCCTGTAAAACAACCAGTCACCAAAATGAAATCCGGTATTCCATAAATTTTCATTGGTAACTTTCCGAATACTTTCCACATAGTCTTTCATACTGGCATACTGGTTTTGCAATATGGACAAATCACCATAAGCCAGGTACATATTCCAGGGAATAATGGTACAAACGTCGGACCAGCCTGCACTGTTCACATCATTTTTTCCAAGTACATTGGGCACCACAAAAGGCACTGCCCCATTTTGCTGGTCAGCCGCCACATCCTTCAGCCATTTGGAAAAGAACTGATGAACATTCATATTAAATGCAGCCGTACGGGAGAAAACCTGTGCATCGCCTGTCCAGCCCAAACGTTCATCCCTTTGCGGGCAATCAGTGGGCACATCCAGAAAATTACCTTTCTGACCCCATTGAATATTATGCTGCAACTGGTTAACTAAACTGTTGGAAGAAGTAAATGTACCAGTAACTTTCATGTCAGAATACAACGCCACCGCTTCAAAATTATCTGCTGTTATCTCACCCGGATACCCATCAATTTTCACAAACCGAAATCCCTGCCAGGTAAAATGAGGTTCAAATATTTCAGTCTCTCCACCCCTTAGTATATAAGTATCCTGTGCTTTGGCATTCCTGAGATTTTCCGTATATACATTTCCTTTTTTATCTAACACTTCTGCATGAGACAGGGTTATTTTATCTCCTGCCTTCCCTTTTACTTTCATCACCACCCAGCCTACCAGATTCTGACCAAAATCAATTACTTTTTCTCCTGCCGGGGTGGTAATTATCTTTACAGGATGGAAGGTTTCATGCTTACGTACCGGTTCATTTTCAGTAGCAATCAAATTTGCTTTTGAAAAATCTGCTATTGCAACTGGCAGCCACTTACTGTCATTAAAACCCATTTCTGTCCATCCGGTTTGCTCTTTGCGTGCATCAATGGTTTCCCCATTATAGATTTCAGAATAAATAATTGAACCGGTGGAGGATTTCCAGCTTTCATCCGTAACAACCCAATCAGCAGTGCCGTCACTGTATTGAATGTTTACCTGCATCAGTAATGCAATATCATTTCCAAAAACATTTACATTATTTGCAAAGCCAATAATACCCCTGTACCAGCCGCTTCCCAACGTTACACCAATCGCATTTCCTCCCTTTTTGATGAGGCTGGTTACATCATATACCTGATACTGTACTCTTTTTTTATAGGAAGTCCAGCCCGGAGTCAGGAAAGCATCCCCCACTTTTTGTCCGTTAATAGCAGCTTCATATAATCCATGAGCTGTGATATAGGCATATGCCCCAATTACCTTTTTGGTAGTTGTAAAAGTTTTCCGGAATATAGGGCTGGCTCTTAATGCATCTTCCTTAAACCCCGGTATAATCCATTTTGCTTTCCATGCATCGGCATTGAATAATCCTGTTTGAAAACTGCCGGGCTCACTCCACCCCGATACATTTCCGGCATTATCCCATACCCTAACCTGCCAGCTATACTTTTTTTCAGGATCCAATGGTTTGCCGGTATACATAACCTGCACAGACTGGCCCGAATGCACTTTACCTGTTTCCCACAATAATTCTTTACCAGAAAGCAATTTTATTTCATAATCTGCCTGCTGTATATTTCTTGAGGCAGAAATCAGCTGCCAGCTAAAACCGGGATGTTTATTATCTATACCCAAAGGGTTTATGCGGTAATCACATAAGAGGTTTCTTACTTCAACCTGCGCAAAAGACTGCAGGATAAAAAGAGTAACAAAAGGTAAAATCAATACTTTTCTCATAAGGAATCCTGAATTAATTATGGCTAAAAGTAAGATTTATTCCTGCAACTATCAGCTAATCGATTCAACAGAACGATGGTTTATATCCAGATATTTATGAATAACTTTTAAAATAGTACTGCTTACAAATGGTTTAGATACATAATCATCCATACCGGCATCTTTGCATTTAACCATTTCATCATTTAAAGTACCGGCTGTTAATGCAATAATCGGCACCACTTTCCCTTTATCTGAATTTCTGATCTGCCTGGTAGCTTCATACCCATTCATCAGGGGCATCTGAATATCCATAAATACCAGTTCAGGGGAACATTCCTGGAATAAACTAACCGCATCCCCTCCGTCTTCTGCTTCAATAATAGTTGCATCCGGTAAAATATCACCGATAATTGTTTTAATCAATAAAATATTGAAAGGGTTATCATCAACGATCAGTACCTTATAATTATCCTGCACAATTTGCTCTTCTTTTTTTATAACGATGTTTAAAATTTCTTCATTATTGTATTTTTCTTTCTTGCCAATAGACGCCACTGCTTCAAAAAGTTGCTTAATTTTTATGGGCTTCAAAAGCCTTTGAGCCACACCCCATTCTTTGCATTCTTTATTAATACCGGAATCTTCTGCAGAACTGTGTAATAACATAATCGGCAATACAGATTCGTTCAAATGCAATTCACTCCTTATTTTTTTTATTGTTTCCAGCCCGGACAGTTCCGGCATCAGAAAATCCATCAATACCAAATCATATTTTTTACCTGCTTTCAGCTTCTCAAATGCTTTTTGACCATTATCCACTTCATCAGAATTGATCATTTTAATTGCAAGCATATCTTTCAATATGCGCCGGTTATTGGCATTGTCATCTACAATCAGCACTTTTTTGAATTCAAAATTATTAGTCCATTCCACTACTTCCCCATACATTGTTTTAAGATATAAATCAAAATAGAAAGTGCTGCCCTGACCGGGAATACTGCTCAATTTCAAATCACTCCCCATCAAATTCAATAGTTTTTTTGAAATAGCCAGTCCAAGTCCGGTACCTCCAAATTTCCGGTTAGTGGAAGCATCTTCCTGAGAAAAAGCATCAAAAATGCGTTTCTGATTGGCCGGGGCAATCCCTATACCGGTATCTCTTACTGAAAAACGGAATACCTGTTTACCATCTGTACCCTTTAAAAGGGTTTCAATTTTAAGTTCCACTTCACCACTTGCAGTAAATTTTACAGCATTCGCCAATAGGTTTATTAATACCTGTCTTAACCTGACCGCATCGGCCCAAATAAAGCGGGGAACATCCACTCCCATATTTAATAATACTTCAAGAGACTTTTTGGCTGCCTGAAAACTAATCACATCTGTACAATGATTAGCCAGGTCAAAAACATCAGTCTTATCTACATCAATTTCCAATTTACCCGCCTCTATCTTGGAGTAATCTAAAATGGAATTGATAATATCCATTAACGAATTGGCAGATTGGTAAATTGCGGAAATATATTGGTGCTGGGTATCATTTAACTGAGTTTTAAGTACGAGGTCTGAAAAGCCAATCACACTATTTAATGGGGTACGGATTTCATGGCTCATATTGGCCAGGAATTCTGATTTTGCTTTACTGCCAGACTCGGCCTTTTCCTTTGCAGCCATTAATTCATTTTCAAACAACTTGCGCTCTGTAATATCCCGCATGATAGCAATCCAGTGCGTATAGTTTCCATCATTATCAGCTACCGGACAAATAGACATACTGGCCCAGAATTCAATCCCATTTTTCCTGTAATTGATTATTTCTATTTCACAGGGCTCATTTTTCCGGATATGCTCCTCTATTTTTTTCAGTTCCAGCTTATCAGATTTTGATCCCTGCAATATATCAGAAGATTGCCCAATTATTTCTGCTCTTGTGTAGCCTGTAATTTTCAAATAGGAATCATTCACAAATATTATTTTTTGAATACCGGGATGCTTCGGGTCTTTTTCAGTAATAATTACGGCATCAGTAGCATTGGTAATGACTGATTCCATCAATTTAAGGCGGGTTTCTTCTTTCTTTTTCTCTGTTATGTCTTTAGCGATACCTACTAAACCAACCACATGCCCATTATTATCCTTTATGGGTATTTTAGAATTCAGCATCCAGTGTTCCTTACCCTTATTGTCAATAAAATAACCTTCCTTATTTAACTGTACCTGCCCGTTTTCAAAAATAGCTTTGTCTTCTGCAAAAGATCCTTCCGCAATTTCTTTAGAATACACTTCATAATCATCCTTACCCAATGCATCCGTTTCAGTAGTAAAACCCATATAATTTACATCAACAGGATTAGCAATCACTTTCTTAAACTGTTGGTCTTTTACATATACTGCTTCCGGTAAAGTATCAATCAAAGTCCGAAGTAAATTCCGTTCAAATTTAATAGACGCTTCTGCTTTCATCAAAGCAGTGATATCACGTAATATGGCGAGCGTTCCTGCATATTTTCCGTTTTCCATATGCGGGGAAGCAGTGATCAGAATTGTTTTCCGGCTGCCATCTTTGAGTAAAATTTCACTTTGGTACTCATTGGAAGCGCCCTTTTTTCTTTCAGTAGTCTGATTTACAATAAAATCAAAATCTTCTTTTGAAAAATAGTTTTCAATGCTTATCCCAATTAATTCACCTTTCTGCACATTAAATATTTTCTCAAGTGCAGGATTTACAAAAACAAATCTTTCAGAAGGGTCACAGATACAGACACCTTCAGCCATATTTTCAATTAAAGCATAGTAGTTTTTATTTCTTTCCTCACGGTCAACAATACTTCTTTTTAAAGGAAGGTACAAAAAGTAATAGATTACCGGAGCCAGTAAAAGAGATAATACAATTGCATCTATAACAACAGTTTTTGCATTCGAAAAAACATGCAAATACTGTATCAGTAAACGGATGAGCAATTCACTGAAAAAAATTGTTATAAATACTACAAAAGAGATACTCCAAAAAGCATTTGTTTCATTTTTGTAGCTTGTATTATTATAATCAGATTTTGTTTTCATTCCAACAGTTGAAGGATAAAGAATGGGTTGTCATTTCACACTATAAAGGTTCACACATCCTTCGAATCTGAGTATAACCAAAGCAACAAATTAAATGTAGTTAACCAACTACAAGGCATAGTAATATCCCTTTCAAATAACTAATTTTTCGGATAATCATAGCTAATCAGCCATTTAATGCCAAATGGGTCGCTACACATTCCAAAATAAGCACCCCAAAATGTATCCTGCATCGGCATAATCACTGTTCCTCCCTCCGATAATCCATTTAAAATATGGTCTGCTTCTTCTTTACTGTCTGCGGTAATGGAAAGATTAATATTGTCACCCGGTGTTAAAGGGTACCCTGAAGATTCCAGCACATCTGTTCCATATAAGAAATTCCCTTTCCCAATGGGCAAAGACACATGCATCAGTTTTTCCCCCTCAGCCT
>Ga0364886_10061_pt1 | contig 67753 bp, 79 predicted proteins | sample ExccelJu500001D3_4_FD_206926 | JGI IMG/M metagenome (GOLD analysis project Ga0364886, IMG submission 206926) | Enriched cells from Trout Bog Lake Hypolimnion, Wisconsin, USA - BchlTB.July23.5000.01.D3 | ecosystem: Environmental > Aquatic > Freshwater > Lake > Hypolimnion/Profundal zone | place... | reverse complement strand
ATATGCCTAGATTTGGGCATTTCAAAATATTGAATGAAAAGCAAATACAAGACTTAATGGCATTGCTGCTCGACCCACATTCGCCTGTAAATCAATAGGTCATGGGATATGTCCATTACTCGTAGAGAATTTTTACAGACCTTAGCGGTCGCCTCTGCTGGTGGATTGAGTTTAAGTTCAAATTTTGCCATTGCTCAAGAGTCAGCAAAAAAGTTTTATGAGTTGCCCAAGTTTGGCAATGTACATTTGCTACATTTCACTGACTGTCATGCTCAGCTATTACCAATTTATTTTCGCGAACCGAATGTCAATATTGGTATTAGCTCCCAAGAGGGTAAAACTCCACATTTGGTTGGCGAATATTTTCTAAGGGCTAATGGCATTCCTGCGGGTACCAGAGATGCACATGCTTTTACCTACCTAAATTTTTCCGAAGCAGCTAAAACCTATGGAAGGGTTGGAGGATTTGCCCATCTATCTACCCTCATTAAACAAATGAAAGCTTCTCGTCCAGGTTCTTTGCTTCTGGATGGTGGTGATACTTGGCAGGGCTCAGCAACGGCTTTGTGGACCAATGGTCAGGATATGGCTGATGCTGCGTTAGCTCTTGGTGTTGATGTCATGACCGCTCACTGGGAGATGACTCTTGGTGAAGATCGCGTTATGGAAATCATCAACAAAGATTTCAAGGGAAAAATTGATTTTGTAGCGCAAAATATCAAAACTGCTGATTTTGGCGATGCAGTTTTTCCTTCCTACACTATGCGTAATATGAATGGTGTTCAGGTAGCCATTATCGGTCAGGCGTTTCCCTATACACCCATTGCCAATCCCCGTTACCTAGTTCCCAACTGGACCTTTGGAATTCAAGAAGAAAATTTACAAAAGACAATTGATGAAGTAAAGAGCAAGGGCGCAAAGGTTATTGTGCTTTTATCTCATAACGGTATGGATGTTGATTTAAAGTTGGCGTCGCGAGTACGCGGACTGCATGCCATTCTGGGTGGGCATACCCATGATGGGGTTCCGATTCCAGTCCAGGTAAAGAACTCTGGTGGAGTGACCTTGGTAACTAATGCAGGCTCAAATGGAAAGTACTTGGGTGTCCTTGATTTTGACGTTAAAGGTGGCAAACCCGTCGATTTTAGATATAAGCTTTTTCCTGTTTTCTCCAATTTGATTCCTGAAGATAAGTCTATGTCCGCTCTTATTGAGAAAATCAGAAAACCATTCGAGTCAAGGCTTCAAGAGAAATTAGCGACTACTGATGCTTTGCTTTATCGACGCGGTAACTTCAACGGAAGTTTTGATCAAGTTATTCTTGATGGTTTAATGGCCCAAAAAGATGCAGAAATTGCATTCTCACCAGGCTTTCGCTGGGGTACAACATTATTGCCAGGTCAAGCCATTACGATGGAAGACTTGCTAGATCAAACGGCTATTACCTATCCTTACACTACCGTAAATATGATGACGGGTCAGACTATTAAGACGATCTTAGAGGATGTTGCCGATAATTTGTTCAACCCAGACCCTTATTATCAGCAAGGTGGTGACATGGTTAGGGTTGGGGGTTTGCAATATACGATAGACCCAGCAGCATCTGAAGGCCAGAGAATATCGGAAATGCGTTTGAATGGAAAATTGATTGACGTAGATAAATCCTATCGCGTTGCGGGATGGGCTCCGGTGAGTGAAGAAGCCAAAAATCAAGGTGGTGAACCCATATGGGACGTCATTGCTCGCCACCTACGCGACATCAAGACAGTTCAATCGATTAAGTTGAATGAACCAGTGATTAAGGGTGTTGCTGGAAATCCAGGAATAGCCCCAGCTTAACAATCAAAGGATTCAGATGAAATTTTTTAAATCCATTTTAGTAAAAATGATAATTGCTACAGCATCATTGATGAGCCTCTTGATGCCAGCATACGCTCAGCAATCCTTGCATCCTACTAAAGTGGTCTACCACATAGATGATGCTCAAGAGCAGGGGCTCAAAGGTTTGCGTAATATCCGCAACCATCTAGATGTCTCTCCTACAACGGAAATTATTGTCGTTACCCATAGCAATGGAGTTGACATGTTAATGGATGGCGCCAAAGATAAAAAAGGGGATATTGAATACGCCCCTTTAGTTACTGCCCTCAAATCTAGAGGGGTCCGCTTTGAGGTTTGTGAAATCACCCTCAAAAATAGAGGTCTAAAAAAGGATGAATTCATTTTGGATGCTGACTTTACGCCCTCGGGCGTAGTCAGAATTGCTGATCTGCAGTTCAAAGACCATTACGCCTATATAAAACCCTAATTCACTGAATTGAGGTTTACGGCCGTAAAATAGTCATATAAAGCATTTTTTGAGGTTTGACGATATTAATCTGGTGAATCTTGCTATTACTTGCGCCAAAATTTAAATAGATTGGATTTGTTTCATGACGATTAACTGGGTCGACTTTACTCCCATACCGGCACTATTAGGGGGCTTGATACTCGGTATTGCCGCCGTGCTATTTGTTGTTCTTCATGGCAGAATTTTAGGTATTAGCGGGATTGTCTCTGGTCTGTTACATCCACAAAAAGATGATTATCTATGGCGCCTGGCTTTAGTTTTTGGACTCTTAACCGCACCGTTCTGGGCAATGGTTCTTTTTGAAGTGGCACTTTATCCAGTTATTGATGCTAGTTGGCCTGGGCTTATTGTTGCCGGTCTACTGGTTGGCTTTGGTTCAACCTATGGCTCTGGATGCACAAGTGGCCACGGAATCTGTGGCCTGTCACGCTTATCACCGCGCTCTTTAGTGGCAACCGTTACTTTTATGCTTTCAGGATTTCTGGTGGTTTACATTATTCGTCACGTAATAGAGGTCTAAGATGAGAAAACACTTTAGCCTTATTAGTCAGTATTTAATCGGTGTGATGTTTGGTTTTGGTTTAATTATTTCCGGCATGACCAATCCACAAAAGATCTTAAATTTTTTGGATATCACTGGGTCTTGGGATCCATCCCTTATATTTGTTATGGGTGGTGCGGTATTAGTGGGTCTAGGGGGTTTCTACCTTGTCACTAAGCGCAGCGAAGCTTTTTTTGGTGGAGCATTACATATCCCCAAAAGACGCGATATCACTATGCCTTTGATCATTGGCTCTGTAATGTTCGGAGCGGGTTGGGGAATTGCTGGTTTTTGCCCTGGGCCTGCAATTGTTTCCCTTGGATCCGGTCAAATCAAGGTGCTTGTTTTTGTGCTGGCCATGTTAGCTGGCATGGCAATTTGTGATCGATTTTTCACAGGTCATAAAAATTAAACCATAATGCATCAACTTTTTAAGAGTCTATCTTCCAATCTATTTAAGGGGTTTTAATGAGTCTTCCTATCGCTTGTCATAACGATTTATTTGGCACCGCTGGTCAAATTACACCTGAGCAATTAACAGAGATTGCTGCCTTAGGTTATAAGAGCGTTATTAATAATCGTCCTGATTTTGAGGGTGGCTCAGAACAGCCTGCCAATGCATTAATTCAGGCTAAAGCTGAAAGCTTAGGTTTGACATATGCTTACTTACCAGTTGTAAGTGGCTCTTTAACCCCTGATCAAGTTGTAGAGATGGCACGTTTGCTCAAAACCATGCCGGCACCTATTTTGGCTTTTTGCCGTTCAGGCGCTCGCTCAACGAATCTTTATCAACTCGCTTTACAAGTTCGCTAAGTAAACTCCATGCGCATTGATATTCCTGAAGAAAAGCGGTTCGTACATGAAATGCTGATGCCCATTCGCTGGGGTGACATGGATGCCTTTGCCCATGTCAATAACACCATTTTTTTTCGGTACATGGAGCAGGCCAGGGTTGAGTGGATTCAATCCATGGGTTTTAAGGTCGGCGTAGATTCAATAGCAATGTTGATGGTCAATGGGTTTTGTAATTTCTATCAACAACTTTCCTATCCTGGTGAATTGGTTTTAAAAACCTATATTGGATCAATAGGTAAATCCAGTGTCGATCTTTATACAACAATGAGTCTTACTTCAAGCCCAGATGTTTTATCAGCTGCTGGAGGGGCGACTATGGTCTGTGTTGATCTTGGTACCAATAAATCCATTCCTTGGCCAGAGTCCATTCTTCAAAAGATAAGCTAGGATCTATTCTTGCAACCTAGTAATTCGCATATCTTCAAAATTGAACGATTAAGTTCAGAGCTCAATCATTTTGATGCCATCATTGATGTGCGATCGCCAGCTGAATTTGCTTTAGACCATATTCCAGGTGCAGTTAACTACCCAGTCTTGAATAATGAAGAGCGCATTCAAATTGGTACCCTTTATAAAAAAGTCTCCCCCTTTGCCGCAAAAAAGCTTGGCGCTGCATTAGTTTCTAGAAATATTGCAAATCACCTTGAACACTCTTTAATCGATTTACCGCGTGAATGGCGACCTCTGATTTATTGCTGGAGGGGTGGAGAGCGTAGTGGGGCATTTACCCATATTTTGAATCGCATAGGCTGGAAAGCAATGCAACTTGAAAGTGGTTATCAGGGATTTCGGCGTACCGTTATTGATGGTTTAGATCAAGCTGCAAAAGACTATTCATTTCAAGTAATTTGCGGCATGACGGGTAGCGGCAAAACTCGAGTGTTACATGAACTTAAAGCACTGGGTGCGCAAATCTTAGATCTCGAAGGCTTGGCAATTCACAGGGGGTCGGTACTCGGTAATGAGCCTAATATTGAACAACCCTCTCAAAAAGGTTTCGAAACCAATCTCTGGGGCGCATTTAGATCTCTTGATTCTTCAAAGCCTGTCTTTGTGGAATCAGAAAGTAAAAAAGTAGGGGGACTTCATGTGCCCGATACTTTGATGGAAAAAATTCGTAACGGAACGTGTATTGAACTTCGCTCATCAACCGCTACCCGCGTATCCTGGTTGCTACGTGAATATCATCACTTTCTTACTGATACTGATAACTTCAAACATAAATTAAGTCTACTGACTTCTCGGTATGGGAAGGTGCAAATAGAGAGCTGGAATGAAGCTATTGAGGCTGGCAATTTTGATGACTTAGTTGAAGAGTTATTGGTCATGCACTATGACCCTTCGTATCAATCTTCCATCAAGCGCAATTTCCCCCATTACGATGAGGATTTCTTTGTTGAACTAAATGACGATAGCGATCAGTCTTTCCAACAAGCAGCTCAAGCGATTCTTGAAAAAGTGAGTTAGTCATATGACCATCGGACGCCGCCATCACCGTTACTACGATCTCCTTTTAACGGCTTTTGTTGTCGTGTTGCTGTGTTCAAACTTTATTGGAGCAGGTAAAGCGGCTGTTATTCATTTGCCCTATTTTGGTAATTTTGCTTTTGGCGGTGGTGTGCTGTTTTTTCCTATTGCCTATTTTTTTGGTGATGTCTTAACGGAAGTGTATGGATATTCCTATGACAGAAGGGCGGTTTGGGCGGGTTTTGCCGCATTAGCATTTGCCGCCATCATGGCTCAAATTGTGATTGCTTTACCTCCTGCACCAGGTGTGTACATGGAGAAGTATCAACAAGGCCTAGAAACTGTTTTTGGCAATTCTTGGCGGATTGCCCTGGCATCCATGATGGCATTTTGGTGTGGCAGCTTCACCAATAGTTACGTCCTGGCAAAAATGAAGATTTTGACTAAAGGTCGATTTCTTTGGATGAGGACCATAGGCTCTACAGCGATTGGTGAGCTCATCGACTCCTCCTTGTTTTATATGCTCGCCTTCTACGGCATCTGGTCAACCCAGCAGGTGGTAGAAGTAGCTTTAGCTCAATATGTCCTCAAAACCTCCTGGGAGGTCCTAGCTACCCCCTTAACGTATTTCCTCGTTAACCTCCTCAAGCGTAAAGAAAATGAGGATTATTACGATACACACACAAATTTCACGCCATTTAGAGTCAAAGTGTGAGTTTGGCCGTAAAAGGGCCTTAAAACCGTTAAAATAACGCTCTTTGCGTACTTGCAGTCAGTTGTAGCAAGTTTGCCGATTCATTCAATATCAGAAAGCTAGAAAACATCCGTGCTGTCCGCATCTAATATCACCATGCAGTTTGGGGCAAAGCCCCTGTTTGAAAATATTTCCGTCAAGTTTGGCGGCGGCAATCGCTACGGCCTGATTGGCGCCAATGGTTGCGGCAAATCTACTTTTATGAAAATTTTGGGTGGAGAACTTGAGCCTACCAGTGGAAATATCAGCTTAGACCCAGGGATTCGTTTGGGTAAATTGCGCCAGGATCAATTTGCCTACGAAGACATTCGCGTTTTAGATGTTGTGATGATGGGTCACGAAGAAATGTGGAAGGCGGCTTCTGATCGTGATGCCATTTACGCCAATCCAGATGCAACCGATGAAGATTACATGCGCGCTGCAGAGCTTGAGGGCAAATATGCTGAGTACGGCGGTTACACCGCTGAAGCTAAAGCAGGTGAATTGCTCTTGGGTATTGGTATTCCAATTGATCAACACAATGGTCCAATGAGCAATGTTGCTCCTGGTTGGAAATTACGCGTTTTACTTGCCCAGGCTTTGTTCTCAGATCCAGACGTATTGTTGTTAGATGAGCCAACCAATAACTTGGATATTCACTCCATTCATTGGCTTGAAGATATTCTCAATGACATCAAGAGCACGATTGTGATCATTTCTCATGACCGCCATTTTTTAAATCAAGTCTGCACGCATATGGCCGACATGGATTTTGGAACACTTAAAGTCTATCCCGGAAATTACGATTCCTATATGCTTGCCTCTGTTCAAGCACGTGCTCAGCAAATGAGTTCAAACGTAAAAGCAAAAGAGAAGATTGCTGAACTTCAGGCTTTCGTTGCACGATTTTCTGCAAATGCTTCAAAAGCCCGCCAGGCGACTTCACGTCAAAAGCAATTAGAGAAAATTGAAATCACTGAAGTCAAACCTTCTTCACGTCAAAACCCCTTTATTCGCTTTGACTCAGAGAAGAAGCTTCACAACATGGCAGTTGAATGCAATGGCTTGACCAAGGCATTTGACAGGGTGATTTTCAAGAACTTAAAGTTGAGTATTCGTGCTGGTGAAAAGATTGCCATCATTGGTCAAAACGGCGCTGGTAAAACCACGCTTTTGAAATGCATATTGAGCAAGCGTTTTGGCGGTATTCCTGCAGATAGCGGTGATGTAAAGTGGGCTGAGAATGCTAATGTAGGTGTAATGCCACAGGACAATACTGAGCTCTTCGCTAAAGATGAGACTTTGATGGATTGGATGAATGCTTGGCGCTATACCGGTGATGACGATCAAGTCATTCGCGGCACTTTAGGTCGCTTGCTTTTTTCTGGTGATGACATTGGTAAATCCGTAAAGGTTTTGTCCGGTGGAGAAAAAGGGCGCATGATTTGGGGCAAATTAATGCTTCAAAAATACAACGTCTTAGCAATGGATGAGCCAACCAATCACATGGACATGGAATCTATTGAGAGCTTGCAAATCGCTTTAGAGAAATACGAAGGCACTTTGATCTTTGTTTCTCACGATCGTGAATTTGTCTCAGCTTTGGCAAACCGAATTCTTGAAGTCAAGATGGATGGCACTGTTTCTGATTACTCTGGAACTTATGAAGAGTACTTGAGAAGCCAGGCATTAGCAGGCTAATAACTACAGGGTTAATGAAAATGGGTATCCGATTTCTGTGATTGATGTTGGCTAAATCTCGCCAGACTCAATCATTCTTGTGAGAGTTGAAATGTCAGCTCCGTAGCAAATCTCTTCATCATTAGTGGTGCTGTAACTTGCTAATGCGTATCCCATGGCAAAGGCTGGAATATCTCTGCTAAAACGCTCAGCTTGGCGTTCAAATTTAGGGCGTTGAAACTCTTTCTTAAACGCCCCTTCCGAAAAGAGGATTTTGGCCCTTAACGCCTCAAAGCTGTAACCCCTACCCAGACGATTCATGACCCGAATCAGATTATTGAGCGATTCGGTATAGGCATTGGTTATTGGTTGGTTTACAGGATGATCAAAGTAATTGAGGATGTACGGCTGCCAATTACGCCAAGCCCGAATGAGATCGCTAAAGGCATCTCGGACTTCATGGGTCACAGATATTTCCCAATTGGCAAAGAGCGCCAAAGCATCATTGCGAGTTTTAGCTTCATAAATCTTAAAAAAGTCTTCTTTGAGTCGATAAGCCAGGGCTAAAGTGGGGAAATTATTTGCCCAGCCAGACAGAAGCAGCGCTTCTTTATCAGTCAGCTCAGACTCACGCTTAAGCAATGTGTAGCGGTCATGCATTAAAGTGCGCCGAATCTTAGGCGCTAATTCTGCCTTAAAACTCTTGCGAATCCGCTCTACCGCTTCATTAGCCATTTTGACCACATGAAACTTATCAATCACGATTTTGGCCTCTGGGAGCACTTGCAAGACTGCATCGCGATACGGAGCCCACATATCCATAGCTACATAGGCAATTTCTTCCTTGCCCGACAGGCCAGTGAGGTATTTAATGATCGTTTCTTTATTGCGATTGGGTAGCAATTCGACCACCGTATTGTTCTGAATATTGGTAATCACGCCTCTAGGTTTAATGAGGTGAATTTCATCGATCCCCATCCATTTAGGGGTTTCAAAACGGATGGTTTGCTCGAGCTCTTTCACGTAATCAGCAAATACGGCGCGCACGGTAAATTCTGTGCAGCCGACTTCCTCTGCAATGCTGGCAAATGTTCGCTTGATCGCCTGTCTGCCAATCCAATTAGACAAGCGTTTGGTCATTGCCCGTTTTTCGTCAATCTGCGGCAAATCTTCATAGAATGTTTTGACACAAGCACGGCATTGAAATCTGCGGGTATCTATATAGAGTCCGACCCGCTTGCCATGAGTAGGCAGATCACGGACCATTTGCTGCCGGCGACCAAACCCAACTATATTCGACGATTTGCAATGTATGCAGGCATCTTGCAAGCCAATAGTTCGAGCCTGAATATGGTAATCATGCTCATTCGTTTCTACTGTTAAAACCTCATAACCCAAGAGATTTAATAAGTCTGACGACACATTAACCCCTGGTAATGGTCACTACAGGCTGGTCTTGCCGGTTACGGCGATATTCAATTTTCTTCATCACAAAAGCGGGGTCAACTTTTTGAAACTGCTCCAACCAAGCCTGTGGTGATTGCAAGGTAAGGTGCAAACCTCGACTATCTGGGTAGCAGGCGATTTTATGAAACTGCAATGGCGCTGCTTTAGTAATTTTTTCAATCAATGGGGTGATGTCTTTAGCCTCGAGATGCTCAAAGAAGTCGGCAGAAACGATTGCATCGGCCTGACTAATTGATGCGGAAAGAACATCAGCCACTAGGTATTTTAAATTCTCGGGCTTGATGGCCTCTGAAATTACAGGCGAGATTGCCCAATCGATTGCTGTAACCCGCTTAAAGTGCATGGCAGCCTTTAATGCAAACAGCCCATTGCCACAACCAATTTCGGTTAAGGATTGAATTGGCAAGCTGGCAAGGTAAGGTAGCTCATCTACAAGCCAGTTGTTAACCTGAAAATCCACATTCTCACGGTGCAAAGTCTCATAAGTTAATAAGAGATCTTCCGGTTTTTTAGTTGAAGGGAATGCGCTGTTCTTAGCCTTGCTACCAAGGTAGCCACTATGGTGGCGCAGAGCATAATCATTAGCTCCATAACCCGACATTTGCACCACCAAAACAGCAAGAATGTCGCCTATGACTGTCATGGCGGTAGTTGAGGTGGTTGGCGTAAGCCCAAGCGGGCAGGCTTCATCTGGGTCGCCAGTCCAAAGTACGAAATCGGATTTATTGGCTAAAGGTGAATTTTGCTTACCAGTAATTGCAATAATTTTGAGGGAGGGTATGAGGCGCTTTGCTAGGGTCTCCAGCTCTAACACTTCCCGCGTTTGACCGGAGTTTGAAATCAACATCAATACATCGTTTTGATGAAGCAATCCCAAATCGCCATGCTGAGCCTCTAGCGGATGCAAAAAGACACTTGGCAAACCTACTGAGCAGAAGGTCACTGCCATCTTTTTACCTACTTCACCCGCTTTACCTACACCACTGATGACAAGTTTCCCGCCATTAGCCTTAGTCCTTAAGAAAAGTTCGGTACATTGCTCAAATGGATTTTGATCTGAGATGGCGCTAATTGCCTTGGCTTCAGCGGCGATTACACCTTGAATGAGTTTTTGCATGAATTGTTCCGTTTATCAATCATAAAACACGGATTTATTTTATATCAACAACCCATAGCCGTCAATCATAAAACTCTGTTTATGAGTTGTTTGATACTTTGCCAAGTAAGGGTAAATCAATCACAGAAATCGGATACCCATGAAAATTAACCCTGTTTTTTTATGATTTTATTTCTTTGAGTTGGCGCTGGAATCGCATCGCACTTCCATCTGCACGAATACGCTTCCAAACAGCATCTTTTTCTTCTGGGCTCAAAAATACCCAGTTGCTTACTTCACCTAATGTTCTGCCGCATCCCTGGCAAATCTCGTCATAAAGCGTTGTGCAAACTCCAATACAGGGTGAATCAGAAGCATCATCACCCGTAGAAAGTGAGTGCGACCCATCTTGGGAATCGAGCTTGGAGTTAGACGTCATGGCAGTACTTTAGTCGATTTCAGCGGAGTATGCTCAGCAAGCTCATCAACATAAGCAGCTATTCCGGCATGTTCACGTTTTAAGTAAAGTTTCACAGCATTGGAAAATTGTTGATCCGCCAACCAATGGGCTGATTGAATGGTTTTAGGCATAAACCCTCTTGCCATCTTGTGCTCTCCCTGTGCCCCACCTTCTAAAGTTTGGATGCCCTCACGAATGCAGTATTCGATCGCCTGGTAGTAAGACAGCTCAAAATGTAAGCAGGGTACATACTCTATAGCACCCCAATAACGTCCGTATGCGGTAGTGTTTTCTTTGTCGACAATAAGTAATGCGCTAGCAATAGGAGACCCATCTTTACTGGCTATGATGAGATGTAAGTTCTCAGGCATTTTTGTAACGAGAAGCTTGAAAAGTTCAGGGTTCAAATAGGGTTTTGAACCATGCTCAAAATAGGTATTGGCATAGCAACGATAGAAAAATTCCCAATCAGCATCTGAACTTTCTTCTCCAGATATATGGGAAAAAGTTATTCCGTGATTTGAGACTTCAGCTCTTTCGCGGCGGATATTCTTGCGCCTTTTCATATTCAGGACTGAAAGAAAATGTTCAAAGTTTTCGTAGCCCTGATTCTGCCAATGAAATTGAACAGAATCACGCAGCATGAATTCATGCTCAACCAAAGCTTTTAATTCATTATCTGCTGGGAATAGAACATGAATTGAGGAGAGTTCATTTTGAATGACAATTTCTTTTAGCCCATCAATTAAAACCTCTTGAATAGATTCTGTATTTTGATCGCTTCGAACGAGAAAGCGCGACCCTTGAACAGGAGTAAAGGGGATGGCTGATAAGCACTTGGGGTAATAATTTAGACCATGTTGTTGATAAGCCTCAGCCCATGCCCAGTCAAAAACAAATTCACCATAAGAATGTTGCTTTAAATACATGGGCATAGCACCAACTAAATCTGAAGAGCTATCTTTGACAATTAAATGCGCGACTTGCCAGCCCGTTTCTTCGCCGACACAAGCGGCCCCTTCCAGAGAGCTTAAGAATTCATGTTTTAAAAAAGGTGTGCTATTGGGGGATAGCAGAGCATTCCATTGACCGGCATCTACTTGTGCGAGACTTGGAATAATCTCTAGTTGATATGAATCGGCTTTCAATTCTTAGCGTTGAATCAACTCAATTTTGTAGCCATCAGGATCAGTAACAAAAGCGATTACCGTATCACCACCCAATACAGGCCCAGCTTCACGGGTAACGTTTCCACCAGAGGCCTTAATTTTTTCGCAGGCGGCATAAGTATCAGGGACACTAATAGCAATATGTCCATAAGCTGTTCCAAGTTCGTATGAATCAACGCCATAGTTGTAGGTAAGCTCAAGTTCAGACTGACCATCGTTATTGCCTTGACCGTAACCCAAAAAAGCTAGAGTATATTTTTGTTCGGGCCGCTCAGCAGTACGAAGTAAGTTCATGCCTAATACTTTGGTGTAAAAATCAATAGAACGAGTCATATTGCCGACTCTGAGCATGGTATGCAGGATCATCATGGTTTTAAATATAACGCTATTTATTAATTTAGGTTAGACATAAAAAACCCAGGCATTAAACCTGGGTTATTTTTTATGCATTCAATCATTATTGAATTTTTGCCTTAGCGCGGAGCTTTTGCATCATTTCTGAAAACTTAGCTTTTTGCCAATTTTGATCAGAAGCAATCATCTGTTTGAGTTGGTCTTTTACAGACTCATAGTCAGGGGCCTTAACATCCCGCGTGTCATCCATTTTGATAATGTGCCAACCAAATTGAGTCTTCACAGGCTTGTCAGTCATCTGACCTTTTTTGAGTGGGACCATTGCCTTGGTAAATTCAGGCACTAGCGCCTTATCGCTAACCCAACCTATATCACCGCCGTTAGGTGCAGAGCCAGGATCTTTAGATTTCGCTTTAGCCAGATCTTCAAAGTTTGCACCAGCTTTAATTTGAGCAATAAGGGCATTTGCTTCTACTTCTTTTTCGACCAAAATATGTTCTACGTGGTATTCCTTGCCGGAGTACTGGCTTTTCATAGTTTCGTAAGCAGCCTTAAGTTCAGCTTCAGTGAAGCCTTCTTTAGCTACATAGTCCTGAAACACTGCCGATACCAAGATTCCCATGCGGGATTGTTCGATTTGATCACGTACAGATTCATTTTGGGTGATTTCGCGTTTATCGGCTTCTTGCAGAATCAGTTCGCGTGTCACCAGCATTTCACGACCTTGATCGCGAACCTGAGGGTTATCTGGCTGACCAGATTTTTGAACAAGTTTGTCTAGTTGAGATTTTGGAATGGGTTTGCCATTCACAATAACGGCGTTTTGAGCAAATGCCGCGCCAGTGATGAGGCTTGCGCTAATAGCGCTAATACTTGCAAGTTGACGTATAGAGACCATGAAATTTAAGTGATTTTGAGGTTAAAAGGGCTAAATAGCTATATCTACATAGCTATATTAAAGCAGAGCAGGGGATTAACCGACTTCGTCGGGGCTGAGGGCTACTATGGTCAATGCATGAATATCGGCAGGAAAGTGAGTTGCCAGAGCTCCGTATACGGCCCGATGCCTTGCAACCAGGTTTAAGCCTTTGAATTCGGGGGCAGTAATGATGATTTTAAAGTGACCCCCGCTAGAAGCCGCGCCAGCGTGACCAGCATGCAGGTGACTTTCATCTTCAATATTGAGTTTTTCTACCTGAAAGACTTTTCTCAGGTCTGCATCAAATCTGCTCATGCGAGCTTGGTTTGCTTTCATTCTGCTGGATGCTCCATATGGCGAGTTAACCAAACCCCTTGGACGATAACAAAAGCCAACAAAAGACCTGTACTTCCGAAAAGCTTAAAGTTGACCCAAGCTTCTTCTGAGTATTCAAATGCTACATAAAGATTCAGGGCGCCCATCAGGAAAAAGAAGATCGCCCAAGCGTGATTTAACTTAAGCCACATAGAAGTGGCACGATGGGGTTTGAGGGTAATTTGCTTACCCATTAAGACCTGAATCCAATTTTTTTGGAAGAATTGGGCGCTGATGAAAAGTACCGCTGAAAACAACCAATACAGAGCAGTAGGTTTAAGCTGAATGAAGGTTTTGTTATGCAAAAAAATCGTCAGACTTCCAAAGACCAAAATCATCACCAGGCTGACCCATTGCATTGCATCGATTTTGCGATGACGGTAATAGACCCACAGAATCTGCAAGATGGTAGCGACCATGGCAACAATAGTTGCGCTGTAGATATCGCCTAATTTAAAGGCGATAAAAAATAAGATAATAGGGAAGAGGTCAAATAAAAATTTCATCGGTCAATTATCCAGGTATTTAGAAGGCTCACTTTGATTCGTTGGGTTTTGCATTCTCGCTTGGCTCAAATTTGAGTGAGGCAGAGTTAATGCAATATCTTAAGCCTGTAGGTTGAGGGCCATCATTAAAGACATGCCCTAAATGGGCATTGCATTTTGAGCAGCGCACTTCAGTCCGAATCATCCCATGAGAGCTATCTTTAAGCTCAATAACTGCACTCTGATCTTCTGGGGCGTTATAGCTTGGCCAACCACAGCCAGCATCAAACTTTGTATCTGAGGCGAATAAAGGAGTTCCACAACAAACGCATTTGTATTGACCCTTATCCCAATGATCCCAGTATTTACCGGTAAAAGGTCTTTCAGTTGCACCTTCTCTTGTGACTTTGTATTCCACTTCACTTAATTCTTTTTTGTAGTCTTGATCAGTTTTTGTCATCATGAATCCTTTTATGCAATATTCGCAAAAATCTTTAAATCACTATGAAGAACAACTCACAGAAACATAATCTGCGTCAGAGCTGGGGGGTATTGAATACAGTTCATTTTCACTCTGCTCATCAAATGGGTGACTCAGAATTTCTAATAATTTATTAATCTCAGAAAAATCATCTTTTTGGGCTTTTTCAATAGCGATTTGCGCAAGATGATTTCTAAGAATGTACTTTGGATTCACTTTATTCATCAATTGAGCTCTTTCCAAGTCCTCACAGGATTCAGATTGAAGTCTGGTTAAATAATCCGCAAACCATTGATCGATGTTAACCCGATCAATAAATTGATTTCTTAGTGAAATATCTTTTATGGCTGAAGTGCGCTTTATCTGAGAGAGTTGGCGGAAAAAGCATGTGTAATCCACTCTGGAATCATGCATCGCTTGTAATAAGCGCTCTATCAATTGCACATCGTCATCTAGGTTGATTTGAAGTCCCAACTTCTGACGAAAGTGAGATTGCCATGACTGCGCGTAGATAACAGAAAAGTTATCTAAAGCACTCTTCAATAAAGTCTGAGCCTGCTCATCGGCATGGTTAAGCTGGATCAGCGGCAAGATTGCGCTAGCCAAGCAGGCCATATTCCAATGCATGATTTGGGGTTGGCGATGATAGGCATAGCGACCACCTTGATCGCTATGGTTGCAGATGTGGTCAATTTGAAAATAATCTAAGAATCCAAAAGGCCCATAATCAATCGTTAGGCCTAATGCACTAATGTTGTCAGTATTTAATACGCCATGACAAAAGCCCACGGCTTGCCACTGGGCTACTAATAGTGCGTTCCGTTTGCAAATAGCGGAGAACAATTCCAGATAAGGCTCGCTCGTATTGGAACATTCCGGATAATGGTCCTGAATTAACAAATCAGCCAGCTCTTTAAGACGATCAATTGACCCGAGGGATGCAAAATGTTCAAAGTGGCCAATTCGGATAAAGCTAGGTGCAAGCCGAGCGCACACAGCAAGAGTTTCCAAAGTTTCACGAACAACGGTTTGTTTACTACCGACGATAGCTAAAGCCCGACTGGTTGGTATTCCCAGTGCATGCATTGCTTCGCTACACAGGAACTCTCTGATAGAAGATCGTAGAACAGCGCGACCATCCCCCATTCTGGAGTAGCGGGTTTTTCCTGAGCCTTTGAGTTGTAATTCTTGACCGGAGATTTCACCTAGCAAGATGGCACGCCCATCACCTAGTTGCCCAGCCCACATCCCAAATTGATGGCCGCTATAAGCGGTGGCTTTAGGCTCTAAAAATTGATGATTTTCACTCGATGTTTGATTTCCCGCGAGGATGTCTAGCCATCCCTTATCTTTTGGAAATCCATCAGCGGATAAAGGGAGTCCAATCAACTCAGCGGCAGATGAGGAAAAAGCCACCCAATAGGGGGCAGTAATTGGGGTAGGGGAGATCGTGTGACAAACATCATCACCACTTAAGGTAAATGCCATATTCGTCTATTCTAGGGGGAATTCCCATAGCCGTCTTAAGCTACTAAAATAACCCTATGACAAATACAGTTCAAATTAACGCTGCTACCCAATTAGCCAATCTTGGTGAGGAGCTTAATGTTCCCTTTTTGAAGCTTTTAGGGGTGCGTCTAATTAGCGCAGAAATGGGTAAAGGGGAGATTCTTCTCGCCCTTAAACCAGAACATACCAATACGTGGGAAGTTGCCCATGGAGGCGTTCTCTTGACATTAATGGATGTAGCAATGGCTGTTGCGGCTCGTTCGGCCGACCCTGGAGATCGCAGTGTCGTGACAATTGAATTAAAAAATAATTTCATGCAAGCTGCTAATGGAATTTTGCGAGTTAAGGCAGATACCGTTCGCCACACCGCGACAATGGCATTTTGTGAAGCCAAGCTTTACAACGATCAAGGTGAAGTGTGTTGTATGGCTACAGGTACGTTTAAATACCTGAAACGTTTACCAACCCGTAATGCTAATGGCGAGCGCGTTGTAAACGACGACCATCGCACCGTTTAAGCATCTACAGAATTAAACAGCTAAGTTAGACCCTGAGGCGGCACAGATTTGCCCGGTCACGACATCATGACCGATGGTGCCATTCATATCAAAACGACGCTCAACCATTTCAAAATTACCATCTTTTCGTACACGAAGAACGGTGCTGGCACGGGTGCCATAAGAAGGCGTTTTAATAAATGCCGCGGATAAAGCTTTTTCCCAGTCCTTACTAACACCGGTACTGGGTAATTCATGGTCACTAGCTTGATGGGTGTCGGCCAAAAGGCGTAAGTAATGATCAGCATTTCTGAGGTCACCATGATCCATTGCCAAGGTTTGCGCAAAGGCTGCAACACGATGATTTACCTTTGGCCATGGAGTATCTAGCATAGCGTTTGATAACCCATAGACGCCTGGAGTTAAGGGTTGGGCTGGATAAACTTTACGAGGGCGAACTTTTTCACCCATCATTAGACGATTGCTAACCCAATGCATTTCAGAGTTTTCAGGGTCACTTAAATCCGCCATCAGCAAATTAAAGCCGTTGTATTGTTCAAAATGTTTAGAGTGCTCTTGAACAAAGCCCATCGGTCGAGACTGACCAGCAAGATACATGAGTGATAGCTCACCACGGGTTCTAGAATCTGGCTTCTTCTCGCTTGGCGCACGGACATTGGTGAGAGCTGCAAAGCGGCCGGCATTTGAAAACCCCAACCAAGTTCCAGGGCTGCCTAAAACATCTGCACGATCACGACCAGCCAAAATATGAGGATGTTCTGGCCACCAGGAAATGCCATCGGTATCGCGTTCGTAGAATTCATCACGATTAGCCGCAACAACAAGCGGATAGTCGGGATGAGATTTCCAGGCAAAAAGAATCAGACACATAAATTTTCTAAATCAAATTTCTATTAAAGGGTAAGGCAGTAAATCTATTATCAACTCAGGTCCCTCAATGGAGCCCAAATGCAGCCGACCATCTTCAAGTGCCTCTAGCTTGCATTCGACCTGTAGATCAATGCGATTTAATATGAATGGATTAAGTGCTGAAAGCACCACCATTCCGGCTGGTTGCGCTGGATCATTTGAATGAAACACCTCCGTACCAGGCTGACAGAAAGCTGGTTTGATTTCAGTGCCTTCATTCATAAAGTGAGCTAATTGCAGCCTTCTTTTAATCACTCCGCGATATTGGCTGCGAGCCACAATTTCCTGGCCTGGGTAGCAACCTTTTTTGAAATCCACACCTTCAACGGATTCAAAATTAATCATTTGCGGCACGAATTGTTCTTGAGTTGCCAAAACAATTCGAGGAATGGCACTAATCACCTCTAGGTAATTCCAAACCTCAACATCACCACTCGGGTTAGCTAAGTCTTCAGATGAATTATTAGCTTTAGCCTGTAAAAAGCGTGAAACACTTTGGCCACCAATGAGGACATCAGGCAACCTTAATGTGAAACTTTCAGGCTCATTGGTAGTCGGTGTAATTTGACTTCCTAATCCATATTGACCAGTTATCACCCATTGCTCAGAAACATCCATCACCTTAACTTTGGATCTCAAGACAAACATCGATAAGCGCTTGGCAAAAGTTGCAGCGATATCTTTAGAGATAAACAAAGCAAAACGATCATCCGCAGACGCGTTTGCAGGAAATAGACCAAGCCATGAGCTAGACATCAAACGGCCTTTGGGGCTGCAATAGCCAACCAATCTGACCGCTGAATGATCTTGGGCTGACTGAGGGGGATAGGTACGCTCTAGCCCTAAAACCGCATTGGTCAGTTGATTGTGTAAAAAGGTGGCCGCATCTGGCCCTTCTACGAGAATAAGACCCCATTGTGGCAAAGGGCAAAGACCGGCTTCAATCGAGCCGGTGAGTATGGAGGTTTTTTGCTGGTGAATTGTCATGAGCTTTTATCATAGCCTGATGAGTAAAAAATTTCCTAAGCGCAATCTGTTTGTTAAAAATGCTAAGTCAAATCCACTTAGCAATCTTTTGATATGGGTGATTGTCTTCATTGGCTTAGTCTATGGCATAGTTTTTTTATGGCCAGTAGTTCCTTCGCAAGCCAATACCTCGGATATACATGCGTATAAGGTCAAAATTCAAGCTCAGTCCAGTCTCATGAGTATAGGTGAGCAGCTTGCGCAACAAGGCATCCAAATCTATCCATTGGGATTTTTTATTGGCGCTAGAGCATTATTTGTGGGCTCCAAACTAAAGCCTGGTACCTACTTATTCTTGCCTAATGCCAGTCTTGGGCAAGTTTTGCTCCAAATAGCTAGAGGGGATCGGGTTCGAGAAACGATTGCCATTATTCCAGGCATGACCATCTGGCAATTACGAGCCTTAGTAGATGCGCATCCAGCCTTAATCCATAAAACAGCTGGAATGAGTTCAAAGGAACTTTTAGCGCAATTGAACTTAAACTATCCTGGAGATGAGGGTCTTTTCTTCCCCGATACTTATGTATTTGACCCAGATGAGCTCGATACTGCCATCTACCTCAGAGCCTCTCAGGCCATGCAAAAGCAATTGGCACAGGCATGGGCTCAAAAGGGTGCAGAAAGCCCTCTTAAAACGCCATATCAGCTTCTGATCCTCTCTTCTATTGTCGAAAAAGAAACGGGCAAAGCTGGCGATCGAGATATGGTGGCCGCAGTGTTTATTAATCGGCTCAATATGGGCATGCCATTACAAACAGATCCCACCATTATTTATGGAATAGGCCCCCATTTTGACGGGGACATTAGAAAATCCGATCTTCGCAAAGACAATCCCTACAATACTTACATGCACAAAGGTTTACCTCCAACACCTATAGCGATGCCTAGCCGTGAATCCCTGCTCGCCACAGTTCATCCGGCCAATAGTGATGCGCTGTATTTCGTTGCGCGTGGAGATGGCAGTAGTCATTTCTCGTCGACTTTAAATGAGCATGAACAAGCTGTAGACCTCTACCAACGCAAGCCTTCTACCAAAACCCATTCAAGTAAATCATCGAATTAACATGACAGCTCAATACCCAGGATATTTCATCAGCTTTGAAGGCATTGATGGGGCCGGAAAAAGTACCCATATCGAGGCTTTTGGTCATTTGATGCATGAGCGCTTTCCTGACCGTGAAATTGTCATGACACGCGAACCAGGTGGAACCTCTTTGGGTGAGCAATTGCGTAATTTATTACTCAATGCCCCCATGCATTTAGAGACCGAAGCATTGTTGATGTTTGCGGCGCGACGTGAACATCTTGCGCAAGTTATAGAACCAGCGCTTGAAGCGGGAAAAATTGTGATTACTGATCGTTTTACTGATGCGAGTTTTGCCTATCAAGGGGGAGGGCGGGGCTTAAGCATTGAAAAGTTAAATGAATTAGAGCGCTGGGTACAAGCGGTCCCCCAAGGTGGGCTTATACAGCCAAATTTAACAATCCTCTTTGATTTACCAGGGGCAGTTGCAGAAGCGCGTAGATCTCAAGTGAGAGCGCCAGATAAATTTGAACAAATGGACCTAGACTTTTTTGAAAAGGTTCGCCAAGAATATCTCCGTAGGGCTAAGGCAGATCCAGAGCGTTTTCATTTAGTCGATGCAACCCTTACTAAAGAAGCGATTTGGGATGAACTAAAAGATATCGAGATCTCCCTCTAGATGACATCAAATAAGATTGCACCTTGGCTGCAACCGCTTTGGGATGGTTTAAATTTCAACGCCTTCCCAAGCGCCATTCTGCTGCATGGCCAGTCAGGCATTGGAAAGTTTGAGTTTTCAATTGAGTTGGCTAAAGCACTCTTATGCGAAAGCAAGGATGCCACCCTTAAGCCATGTAACCAATGCGAAGCCTGCCACTGGTTTGACACTGGCAACCATCCTGACTTTATTGCTTTAGTGCCGCAAACCCATCGAAAACTGCTTCCGCATGGTGATCTGGATGTCGATTCTGACTCTCCCAAGAAATCCAAAGCTACCCGCGATGATGGTGATGGCGATGTCGCAGAAAAAAAAGAAAAGAAAAATATCTCCATTGAAGAAACCCGTCAAGCTATTGAAGGGCTTTCAATAGGCTCACATCGTGGGGGTAATCGCGTCATTCTCATTTATCCACTGGAAATGCTGCGTTCAGATTCGGCGAATACATTACTTAAATCCTTGGAAGAACCGCCAAGCAACACGATCTTTATATTGCTGGCGGATCGCCTTGATCGTGTCTTACCAACAATCAGATCACGTTGCCGCTTACTTTCCGCCCCTAGGCCCGATCGTCATGTTGGTCTTGCCTGGTTACGCGAACAGCTTGCACACATAGTTGGCTTAAAAATCTCTGATGGGGATATGGAATCTATTTATGACGAACAGGGTGGGGCGCCCATTGCGGTCTTTAACTCTCTGGAAGCTCGTCACAATCAGGATGAAAAGGATGAATTAACCATTTCAATCCAAGCGTCACGATACTTACTTCAAGCAATGTCTCAAGGTTCTCGAATGAACTGGTTAGATGCCGCAGAAAAGATCCAAAAAGCTAAATTTTCAATATTATTGGCAACCATGCAAAAGTGGCTTGCCGATCTACAAAGTGTCAAAGAATTAGGAGCTCCTCGGTATTTCCCCAAGCATGAAGCCACGCTGAAGGCTTTATCTCAACAGGCTAGAACCTTAAAATTATTAAAGTTTTGGAAATCCGTGATTCAGATGCGCCGCCATGAAAATCATCCTCTAGCGATCAGAATTCAACTGGAATCCTTGCTCTCTCAATATCAACAGATATTTGAAGACTAAAATAGCGAGTCATGTTTATAGACTCGCACTGTCACCTCGATTTTCCTGATTTTCAAGCCCGTATGCCTGAGGTTTTGGCCAATATGGCTAACGCCAAGGTTAGTCACGCTCTTTGTGTTTCTGTAGATTTGCCTGATTTCCCCAAGGTTAGGCAGCTTGCCGAGGATCATGCCCATCTTTTTGCCTCTGTTGGCGTACATCCAGACTACGAAGATACCCCAGAACCCACATTAGATTTTTTAGTGGAAGCTGCAAAACACCCCAAAATCATTGCTATTGGGGAAACAGGCTTGGATTATTTCCGCATGGGCGAAAGAAGCTATGAGTCTATGGAATGGCAAAGGGAGCGCTTTAGAACGCATATTCGGGCAGCTATTGCCTCTGGCAGACCTTTAATCATTCATACACGCTCAGCTTCAGAAGATACCTTGAGAATCCTCAAAGAAGAGGGTGCGGATCGAATAGGGGGCGTGATGCATTGCTTTACCGAAAGCTTGGAAGTGGCCAATGCCGCTATGGAAATGGGCTTTTTTATCTCTTTTTCCGGAATTGTGAGCTTTAAAAGCGCTAAAGACCTTCAAGAAACCTGCAAATATGTTCCGCTTGAAAGAATGTTGATTGAGACGGATTCCCCATATTTAGCGCCAATTCCATACAGAGGCAAGACAAATGAACCAGCCTGGGTATCTAAGGTTGGAGAGTTTGTTGCCGAACTTAAAGGGATTTCTATTGAGCGCCTAGGAGAGCAAACTTCTAAAAACTTTTTTGAATGTTTTCAAGTGGATAAAAAGAATTTATCAGGTGCTGCATGAGAATTAAGAGGGTCCTTAAAGCTGGAATATTAAGTGCTGCCTTGTGCTTTAGCGCCCTAATTAATGCTCAAACTTCTAGTCAAATTGAAGATTTCAGAAAAGCTGCAGTATTTGATGATCTTTCAGGGGTGAAGTCCTTGATTGGACAAGGGGTTAGCCCAAATACCAAGGACTCCAAAGGGAATCCGATGTTGATTGTGGCTATTAAAGATAATTCTTACAAAGTGATTGATTACCTGTTAAATAACAAGGACATAGACGTTAATTTAACCAATAACGCCGAAGAGTCTCCATTGATGATTGCCTCCATTGAAGGTGACTTACCGGTGGTTAAGCAATTGGTTATTAATAAACAAGCTGAATTCAATCCCAAAGGCTGGACGCCGCTACATTACGCATGCACTAGAGGCAACCTTGATGTTGCTGCGTTTCTGCTGGCTAATGGTGCTCAGGTGAATGCATTAAGCCCCAATCACACTACGCCTTTAATGATGGCCGTAAGTTCAGGCAATGAACTACTTGTTAAGCTACTCTTGGATAAGGGTGCCGATCTGAAGATTCGCAATATCTATGGAATGTCAGCAATCGATGTGGCTGAAATGTTCTCTAAAGATGGCATTCGTGATGGCCTGACATCACGGTGGCAAAAGCTCTACAAACAACCTTATCCAGGCGGTCCCAAGGCAATACCTAGCTAAAAGATCTTAAATTGACCTTTATATTATCTGCGTATAATCATTAATATCGGACTTATAAGATAGTTTGCCTAACGGTCTAGCGATCTCACTCTAGGAATCAAGTCATTACCAATTCATGGTAGTGGCGACAAATCAAAATTCACCACAGCTTGCCAAGAGCATTTTATCAGATGCCTTGGCAGAAGCCATCTCTGCTGCAGGTAGCCAAGATGGCCTGGCTTGCATTCTTCAAGTTACCTCAGGACTCATTACACAATGGGCCGCTGGCGATGTAGAAGTGCCAATAATCTGTGCCGAGCGCATAGAGGACCTCTTTCAAATTAGCAAAACTCGGTTTCGACCAGACTGGAAGGAGGTCTGGCCTGAACTGGCTGAGTCTCCCTCCGCAAATTTCTCAACGACCCCAAGGGAGGGACGCATGCATCATCCAATGAAAAAACTCTTTATATCTATCCGCAAAGGAGGGGTTGGCAAAAGCACCATTACCTGCCAGCTTGCTACTTACGCGCATTCACTTGGACTTCGTGTTCTCGTACTTGATCTAGATGATCAGGGCAACACCACCAACTTTCTATTGCGAGGAAAAGTTGCCACGCAATTGGATTTTTCAATTTCAGAAGTGTTGTTCAATAAAGCATTCCCTTCAACAACGCCTGAATTTGCATTTGTACCGGCAGATACACAACTCACGCAGGAGCTGGTTGAAAAGGCAAGGACCACATCTGAGCATGATGGACAGCGCATCGAATTGGCCACACTGTCGCATCAAAGTCTAGAGCGATTTTTTAAGGCCGTAGAAAAATCTTACGACCTTTGCATTATTGATGGGCCGCCAGCACAAGATATACGCGTAACGATGGCATTGGCATTATGTGATTACGTCCTATCGCCAATACAGTTAGCCCAAGAGAGCGTAGGTAGAAGGTATGCGCGACACCCTAAGTTCGCCAAGAGGCGTTTTGCGTATCAAGGGTTCTGTAAATCCTTCATTAGATTTTTTGGGATTCTTACCAAACCAAGCCAAATCATCGCCCAAACAAAAAGAGGCACTGCAGCAGCTGGGAAAATCACATGGACAATATTTTTTACGTGATCAGGATGACAGGCTTATGTTGATTCCTGAGCGTGAATCCATTCGTCAGGCGCAGGGCGCAGGCATTTCCTTGCAGGCCCTAGCAACAAGTAATTCTGGCGCTAGGGAAACATGGCCAAGACTAAAAAATGTGCTGGACCGCTTGCTTTCCTTGATGCAGTTAGAAAATCAAATTGACTACATTTCGACTATTCGTGCGCAGCAAAATTTAATAACAAAGAAAACCTTAAAGATTGCAAACCTGTATTCGCCAGAAACAGATGCGGCAGATGATAGTGCATTTGTAGCGCAATTAGATTCTGTTGATGGGGGCGCTCATGAGTAAGTCGGCACCACTCAAAACATTTGACCTGGGCGCATTTGATGTTCCACTCAACCCCCATAACCAAGTTGCTTCTGTCATATCCATTCCATTGAATGATATTCACGAGGATCCGGATCAACCACGCAAACAATTTGACCAGGCTGATCTTGAGAAATTTTCACAAGATATTTTGCGTCGCGGTGTGCAGCAACCAATTTCCGTTAAACCTTTGGGAACCGGTATTGCACAATATCAAATCATCCAAGGAGCACGTCGCTATAGAGCGAGCGTATTGGCAGGACTCGCGCAAATTCCAGCGATTGTCAGAGTTGATGAGGTAACTTTTGATGATTACTCTCAAGTGACAGAGAACACCCAACGCGAAGATTTATCACCTCTTGATATCGCGCGCTTTATCCAAAGCCGTAAAGACAAAGGTGAAAGCAACATTTACATTGCTGATCAGTTGGGTGAATCAAAGGAATATATATCCAAGCATTTAACCATCCTTGATTCTCCTGATTTTATCCAAGAAGCTTTACAGTTAGGTGTTATTCGAGGTCTCAATTCGGCATATCACTTAAATGCCATTTATAAAAAATCCCCTGACCTTGCCATAAATTTAGCAAAAGATTATGAGATTCTTACACAAGCTCAGATATTAAGTGCTCTCAAATCATTTAATACAGCGGCCTTAATTTCCGAGAACTCTGGACTTAGTCAGATCGCCAATATCCCTCCAGAAGGCGCGCAAGCCATTATGGAAAATGCTAGCGACGCCAAAATCATTTTCAACGATGTGGCCATGGAATCGGCCTCACATCCTGATAATGCAAAAACAAAAATAGTTGCGTTCGCTGTTTCGGAAACTAAAGCCAGCAAAGAAATTGCATCAACCACTAATAGTGATGAACCCGTTATCAAAGGTGATGAGGCTAGCAGTCCTGATAATTTATCAGAATCGCATATAGATACAGAGCTTGGTGAGCCATCGAAAAGGCCGACCCCAAACAAGCAAAGCCGTCTTGCTATTAATGGATTTATTCGCAACTTAGATCTCCAGCTTGGTAATAAGGCGGCTAAACATATTGTTCTCAACCATTCTGAAGCTAAGACTTTGAAGGCGTTACTCGAGGGGATGCTATGAGCTCAATTGCACTAAGTCGTAATCTCACTCGCTTTAGCTTGAATGAAATCCAACTCATTGGATCCGTTTCCAAGATTGAAGAAATTCGAAAAGTTAAGGATCGCGTATTAATTGATTTGGATGTGGTAACTAACGAACGTTTCCGTAATGAGGCCAACGATTGGGTTTCTATAGCCGAATACCACCACTGTTTTGCTCAGGGTAAAAAGGCTGAAGAGATAGCCCAGTTGGTAATTAAGGGTGCCTATGTTTGGGTTCGTGGGGCCGTAAAGACTGTGAAGTTTTCTTCTCGCGGCGAGATCAAAAATAAAACCCAAATTCAAATAAAAGAATGGTCCATATTATCTCAATCTGACTTTAGAGAGTCCCAAGCGCGACAAATTGATGCGCAGGCCCCATCCGAAATATCCGGAGGTCAATCATGAGATATCACGCTTTAGTCCAGCTCCAAAAAACAGAAACTTGCCCGAACAATCAAGCAATGGAATTTGGGTGCTGGCTTTTCTTTCGCAGGAGTGCTGTCCGTGTGGGTATAAAGCGGGTTGGGGCGGTTGTTAGAGCAACCGCCCGCCCTGGCCACCCCGACGCCATTCCACCAAACAGGAGCGCCGCCCGTGGGGCGGCTGGAGCTGGTAGATGGGCCGAGATGGTTACCCGCAGTATATCAAATACACCTATTTTTATGGTGAGACCAAATTCCTATCGTCACACATCTTATTTGGAGAACAGGGGTAGCGCTAAGAGGAGGGCGGCCGTTAGAGTGGCCGCCCATCCGAGCTACGTTAATTCTTCAGGGGCCGGTTGCTACGCAACTTGTGATGTCCATTTTTCGCCACCCTTAATTCCATGCCAAATTAAATTAAATCCATACACCGCCATGGTGACAAGGCTTGCTGAGAAAAATAAACACTCGCCAATCTGCTGTAACGAATTAGTGGCTAATAAAGTTATCTCTCCAGAATGCAGCAAAGTAATTCCCAGTCCAATCCCCGGGATTGCCATCAAGCAGTGCAAGAAGAGTAATTTTTCAAAATCAGCCCAATCAACCTTAAACACAACAGATGCAAAAGCAGCCGCTGGTAGTGATGTCACCAATAAGAAGATGATTGCAAATTGCGATAGGTTAAGAAACAGTGGATCTACAGCATGTCGCAGTACATACGCACAGCAAACTACTTTTGCGATAAACGCAGAGATGCGTCCTGCGGTAATAAAGCCCATGGTTGAGTTTCCTTATCAAAGTAGGGTTATTGGAATTACCCGCCGTTCCCGTATTGCGGCTGTTACCGCACGGAAAGAAGTGAGTAATAAATTCTACCTAGGAAACTCAACCACCCCTATTTTTGGCGAATCTAGCCAAATTCCAAAAGTACTGTCCATGGTGGACTCCCTTCCGAGTGTTTGTATACGAACATGGCAATCAATCCCATTTAATGCAGTTCGAGCTGCGAATGAGGCTTGCCATGGCAATAGCTTAGCACGGGAGTCCGCCACCATTTATGGCGTGATTGGAGGTTTAAATGGCTAATTTATCGTCTATTGCAAATGCCCCAACCAAGGTTTTAGATTGGATTGACGAGGCTGTACGTAAATTAGATTCTGACTTTATTGGTACGACTTGTTTCGAAGATGCTTTTGCCAACCAGCACCGTATTGAGCCGCGGATTCGCTCTTTGGTCTTAGCTATGAATCGCACTGGTCAATTTAAAACCATAGCTTCTTGCCAAGGTCATATTGGTCTCTCTCCTTGGCCTTGTATGTCGATTAATCATCCTTACATCTACTTCAAGGCGAAGCCTGAAATCTATAAAATTATTTACACCCGCCTGGAATGTTTCGGAGCTAGAACCAAGCTAAAGCATGGCTATGTTGTTCTTGGATTAGGAATGCACTCTGACGAAGGCGTTTGCATGTATATCGATTTGGAGTACGGAAAAAGATGGATAACACGCAAACAAGTTGATGAGGATATTGGCGCTCTATCTGAAATATTACATCGCGATATTTTTGAGGGGCTGGCTGATAAAAGGCTGCAAGAAGTTATAGAGGGCAACCAGGGAGCCAATAAAAATGACTAAGCCACTTATGGCCGATGGCCATAGCCAGAGCACGAAAAAGTTGTCCACGGTCAGATCTCCTATCAAGGGTGGTGTTTTTCAAGTTACCCATCGTTCCCGTAATGCGGTTCCAGCCGCACGGAAAGAAGTGGGTAATCAATTCTACCTAGGAGATCTGATCACCCCCTCTATAGAAGTGAGGGTGTTTATATGACTTTGCCAGCAACCGCTTTTTTCATCGTTGTGGGTTTTTACATCATCGGCTTGACCGTTACGGCATTTGCATATCGATACACATTAGCGCCAATGAATCACTGGAAAACTTCGGGCATGAAGTTGGCATTGGTGACAACAACATCTGTGATTGTGATCTGGGCGCTTAAGAGCCCAGACCTAAAGCTAATGCTCTCTAGTAATCAGGCGATTGCGCTTGAAATTGTGCTGGTGGCGATGATTTTTCCGGCATTGGCATTGGCATGGCAACTTGGCACTATCTTGCAAATTCACTTTTGGATTAATCTGATTTTCCCAAACACATATCGTCCGGTGATTCGCTTAGCCAATGAAGTAATCAAATCAGGTAGTGCAACGGTTGTTATTGGACAAATTTGTTGTCAAGCCATGAAGCCTATTGACGAGGAGGCAAAGTCATGATGACTTCTGCGCTGTTGCCTGACTCCATTTTGGATTGGATTATCTTTTACCTATCCCACGGCATGGGCATCATTTTATTATTCGAGATTGTCCTTGTGGCAATAGGGGTGTATTGCCTGCGTTACATAAAGTGGCATGACTTAGACCGCAAGTTAACTTTTTCGTTGACTGCTCTTGGCGGCCTAGGCCTTCAGACTGCCAATCAAGATCTTGGTGAGGAGCAATTTGATGATGCTGCAGTACTTAAGCTTCTCGCAGTTTTTAGGCGACTACCGCATTACATTGGTGAATACGATTCACGTGATGTAAATACTGGAATTAAAGGCGCCGGTGGAGAAGAAATTGATTTGAATAGTACTACCTCTGGCCACATTCGATCAACGTCCGATGAGTCCAGTGTTAAGCAGTCAATCTCCAATTCTGGAGAAAAATCACTATGACCAAAATCACGCTCTCTAATCATCAAATAGCCAGGGCAGGCCAATCGTATGTATTTATTGGCTCGCGGTTTCGGGTGAATATGAAAAATAATTTTTTGGTAGCCTCCAAATGTCCCGCTAGGAATCGTGCGGTAAATAGGTATGTTCCGATTTTTCTGGTGATGAATAAACCCTCGGGTGAGATATATGAGTGCTGAGGCTAATATGACTCCAAATGCCAATTCCGTAGTACTGTCCATGACTGGGTTTTCTCATCAAGTTGTAGTTTTAGGGGTTACCCTCCGTTCCCGTCATGCGGTTCCTGCCGCACGGAAAGAAGTGGGTAATAAATTCTACCTAGGAGATCTGATCACCCTCATTTTTGGCGAATCTAGCCAAGCTCAAAAAGCGGTATCCATGATGGGATCTTGCGACGATCAAGCGGCTTTAATCCATCGCAATGCATCTTTCTTGAGCTCGCACCATACCAGGTTGAAGCCATATGCATACATAGTGCTCAAGCCAATAGCAAAAAGTGCTGCTTTGCAAATTGCCTCAAATGACCCTGCAAAGCCATCAACGGTAATAGATGAATCTAACAAGATTAGTCCTATTAACGATGCTGGTGCTGCTAAACAACAATTTAGCCACCACAATTTATCAAAATCACTCCAGCCTAATTTAAATTGCACGCCAGAAAACAGCAATGCCGGAATATTGGCAAGCAATAAAAAGCTGCTAATAAATAGCGCTAAATTTCGATATAAAGGCTCGCTTGCATGGCGCAAGGCAAACATGCTTGTGAGCAATACCAATACAAAAGTTCCTATCTTTTTAGCAACAGCAAGGCTCATGGTGAGCTCCTTTGGTTCTGATTGTGAGAGAAATGACAGTCAACCTCATTCAATGCAGCTAGTAACTGCGGATGAGGCCTGTCATGCAATAGCTTATCACTGGAGCTCACCACCCCAAACTGCGTTGGCGAAGGGGGTTGCATGAGCCTTCATCTATATCGACAAGTCTCTGATTGCGCTCTACCTTCAAGGGAAAAATTTGTGCTCTTACGCTTAGCGTTTACCGCTACTGATGGAGGCCTCGCAATGCTGCCGTTGGATCGGCTTGCTAGTGATACAAGCCTCACTGACGAAGAGATTGGGGCGCATTTAACGTCCTTAGAGGAAAAAGTAATTATTGAAAACCGATCTGTATCAATTCGCAATCCCAATGGCCAATCAACAATGAGTCATGGGTACCAAATTCTTCCTGATCGATTCCCGAAATGGACTCCTGAGCTTCGCAAAGCCCTGCACGAGGAAGATGTGTTATGAGTGTAAAAGTGCAATCAATGGTTTGGGATGCCGATATTGAGCATAACCAAAAGTATGTATTAATAGCCTTAGCTGACCAGGCTAACGACTTTGGCAAAGAGTGTTGGCCAAGTATTGCTTACCTTGCTGCCAAGTGCAATTTGTCGGATAGATCCGTACAAAGGAGTCTAAAAAAACTTGAGGAAGATGGCTTAATTTCTCGCCAAGCACGTTATGGACGGTCAACTTATTTCACTATTTTTCTTTCTAGATTGGTTGAGTTAAAGCGAAAAGAGTGGGTTGAGGTTGACGAAGATGATCGCCAAGATGGTGCAAGAGTTATCCACAGCCCCGACAAAAGTTCACCCCGACAAAATGACGCCCCGACAAAAGTTCACCCCGACAATTTGTCACCCCCAACAGGAAACCCTGATTCTGTAGAGACCCCCGACAATTTGTCACCCCCGACAAATAGTCGTAATTTAGACAATTTGTCACCACCACCCCGACAATTTGTCACCCATAACCATCCTTTTAACCATCCTATATCGTCGACGACGTCAGAGAATGAAGTTATCCACAACCCTGAAAACCAAACATTAAATTCACCAGTTGGAAATGACTTGGAAAATGTCATTAGCTTAGTTTCAACTTGGGAGCAGGGTAGAGGTAAGACGGTCAAAATCTCAACAAGCGATCGCACAAAAATTTCCTACTGGCTTCAAGTTGGAGTTTCAACTAACGCCCTTAAGTCAGCCTATGACACAGCGGTCGCTCAACGTCAAAAGCAGGGCGATCCAGCCCCAGTAACCATTGGCTATTTGGATTCAATTATTGCATCAGCAAGTAAGGCGGCAAACCCTACCAGCGCACTAGCAGGTGGAAATGGTTCAGGATTCAATGCTGCACCTTGGTATGTGACTGATGCCGGCATTGAAAACGAGGCCAATCGGATAGGGTGCAAACCTCACCCTGGGGAGCCATTTCCGGAATTTAAGTTCCGGGTTTTGGCGTACCGCCAAATACCTTACGAGCAATACGAGCGCGACCGCCAATCATTTTCCAAACGCTAATAAGGAGTTTCAATGCTGCACTTTCATTTCTTTAACACAAGGAGTCGTACATGAGAACTTATAAGAAGCTAATTAGAAGGGCCGGGGATATCATTCCGGCGCTTACGATTTATATACTTTGTAGCCCAATCTATTCGTATGCTCAATCTCCGGTTATCGCCGGAAAGGTCTCTAGCTATACATCCGGTTTGGTGTCAGCAATTTCTGCCGCTGGTCTAGCTGTTGGTACTGGCGCCGCTTCTATGGTTGGTTACAAAATGCTTGGTCAAAAAGCCACTTTTGGGGATGTTTGGCATATTGCCGCTGGAGGCCTTATTGCCGCAAGCGCAGGAGCATTCGGCCTATACGTTCAGAGCTCTTGAAAAAAATGGATCCAATTTTCAAAGGTTGCACAAGACCCACAATGCTCAAAGGCGCGCCAATGGAGCCGTTGATGTATTTTTGCGTGCCTATTTTTATGCTCGGGATTATTGGATCGGCATTTCACCCTCTCTCGCTAGTGTTGGCATTTGTACTATGTTTCTCCGTTTGGGTATGGATGCGAATTGTTTCGGAAAGAGATGAGCAGCGCTTAATACAGTTAATGCGGTTATGGTGGCATCGTCGCCAATATTGGGCCACATTTTATTTATGGATTAGTCGCGATAAGTTAAGCCACCACCATGGATTATTTTCATACTCGCCAATAGAGTATCGAAAAAGCGCCTACCTAAGTCGGATGCTTCCCCTTGGAGAAAACTTATGACCAATCCAATTAATAATGATCCGTTTATTGGCAAATTTGTCCCGTTTTCTTGCCATGTGGAGCCAACCATTGTTAAAAATAGAGACGGCTCATATTGTTCAACATTGTTACTTGCTGGGATTGCCTTTGAGACTCAAGATCCCGATGAAATACTTCATCGTCACAACACTTTTTCGAACTTTGTAAAAAGTTTAGGTGGCGATGTTTCGCTGTGGTCTCACCGGATCCGCAGCAAAATTAGCGACCGTCTATCGACTGAGTATGAAAATCACTTTGTACGGTCAATGGCTGAAGCCTATTACGGCAGCTTTAACGGCTACCGTATGAAGAGTAATCAATTTTATTTAACAATTGTTTATAAGCCTGCACGCTTGCGGAGCAAAATTAAACGATTTGGCAATGCGTTTCGCGACAGCGAACAAATCGGGATAGAAGAGGCGGAAGATCTTCGGGTAATGCAGGACCTTCTGTCGCGCACTATCGCAAATATGCGATCTTATAGCCCCCAGGTATTGAGCAGTTACGAAAGATCTGGGGACCTATTTTCCGAGAATTTTTCATTTTATAAATTTTTAACAGATGGCACATGGCAGCCAGTCCGAGTACTTCGCAGTGCGGCCTACAACTACTTGGCTAGCGCACGAATAACTAGCGATGCCGAACTGATTGAGTTGAAAGGCCCTAGCAAAACAAGATACGCGGCTATGCTTGATTTACTTGAATACCCAATGAACTCCGAGCCTGGTACGCTAAACTCATTGCTGTACTCGGATTTTGAGTTTATCGAAACTCAAAGTTTTACTGCCAAATCAAAGCCGGCGGCGCAAAAATATATCGAAACCCAACAAGGGCGGATGATTTCAAGTGAAGATGCCGCGCATTCACAAATTGAAGAGCTAACCACAGCACTAGACGACCTTATTTCAGGCCGCATTAGCTTTGGTGAGTATCACTACTCCCTAGCAATCTTTGGGAATTCACCAGTCGAGGCGCGAAAAAATATAGCCGAAGCCGATGCGATACTAAAAGATTCGGGTTTCATAACTGCTTTGGCTGCATAAATGAAGCGACAACTACCTTGACATGCGCCGTTTGCTTGGCTTGCTCAAATGCCTGGTAACTTTAGATTTCGACCTCGAAACGTCAGCCTATCAAATAGAAATTTTTGCGGTCTTAGTTGCTTTCATGGATTTTATACAGGCAAACGTCAGAATAACCCCTGGGGTGAGGCGGTTACATTGCTTAAGACTCCTAATGCCTCGCCGCTGTACTTTAACTTTCACTACACCCCACTTAATGAGCTGTCATATGATAAGAAGGCGCCTGCTAATACCACTCTAATTGGAGCCACCGGTACCGGAAAGACGGTTACGGAGGTATTTTTATTGTTGATGGCAGATAAGTATTTGCCAACGGTAATGTTCTTTGATAACAAACGTGGCGCTGAAATTGCCATTCGATTGATTGGTGGCAACTATCGAGTCTTTAAGCGTGGTGTTTCAACTGGGCTAAATCCTTTCCACTTGCCCGTTAATCCCTCTACCATTCTCTTTTTAATTGACTTGGTTAAATCGGTAGTCCCAAGGGCCACCACTCCTAGCGAGCATGATGATATTACCCGGGCTGTAAATGAAGTTATGCGCTCTCAAGATATGAGATTACGCTGCCTATCATCTGTCTATCAGCAGCTATTGGAAACATCAGAAGACTCCATCAGTGCGCATCTTCGCAAATGGTGTCATGCCGCAGGCGGAAACTTAGCATGGGTGCTAGATAACCCTCAAAATGAGATTGATATTTATAGCGATCGCTGGAATGGTTTTGACGACACCGACTTAGTAGATTACCCAGAGGTTTTGGGTCCAATCACCGATACGTTGTTGTTTATGGCAGACACTCTAATTGATGGACGTCGATATATTTATGTAATGGCTGAATTTTGGATTCGCCTCGGTCTGCCTAGGTTTGCTGATTTTGCAACCACCAAGCAATACACAATTCGCTCTAAAAATGGTTTTGGTGTTTTTGATACGCAAAGTCCAGCTCAGATCCTTAAAACACCACATACCGCTGCAATCGTTGAGCAAACGCCTACTCAAATTTACCTACCAAACCCAAAGGCGGATAAATCAGATTACATCAAAGGGTTCAAGGTTACTCAGGCCGAATTTGACATCATCTCAACCCTAAGTGAAACATCCCGTCAGTTTTTGATAAAGCAGGGCGGATCCTCTTCAGTGGCAACTTTGGACTTGGGCGGATTAGATGCCTATCTGGATGTCCTATCCGCTTCCTTGGATGATGTCGCCCTTCTGGATGTGATACGAGCAAAAGTAGGGGATAGCCCTGACCAATGGTTAACCGTGTTTAGGGCGGCTCTAAAAGACCGTAGGGATCAATCGAAATCAACGCAACAACGCATAGGAGCAACAGCATGAAAAAGATGATTGCCAAATTAATCCTCGTATATTCCATATTCCTGTTTTCAACAGGGGTAATGGCGCAGGGAATTCCTGTTTATGATGGCGCCAATTTTGCCAATATGATTCATCAGTTAAATGCCTGGCAACAACAATTACAGGCAATGCAGATGCAATACAACCAATTACAAAGTCAATATCAAGCCCTCACTGGAGCAAGAGGTTTTGGTAACCTGCTAAGTAACCCACTGCTTTCAAACGCGCTTCCAGCGAATTTGCAGCAAACTTATACGGCACTTAAAAGCGGCAATCTTACTCCGGCAGCGCAAATGGCTCGAAATCAAAGTATGGTGTACAACTGCCAAAACTTAACTGGTACGGCTTATAGCAATTGTCAGGCAGGGCTAAATGTGAACTATCAAAATCAAGATATGTTTAATCAGGCATATCAGACTTCGCAACAGCAAAGCCAGCAAATAGCAGCACTTCAAGCACAAATTAACTTAACCCAAGACCCCAAAGCGATTGCCGAACTTCAGGCGCGCATTCAGACGGAAGCGCTTAGTCAGCAAAACACGATGTTGCAGGCGCAGCTGGCTACTCAGTTGGCAAAAAATCAAGTTGAGTTGATTCAACAACAAGGCACGGAATCAACGATGAAATTCTTTAGCGGAAAAAAGGGGATAAGCCAATTGGTTACGCAATGATTAATTTATCGAAACTTACAAATCATACTTTTACATAATCAAGAGATCTCAGTGAAAAATACAAAATTAATTATCATCATCATTATTGCTTTAATGATTGGCGGCATAACTGGAGCCTGGACATACCACTCGCTATTCTCTGGCGTAGCCACTACTAAGCAATTTTTTGGTGGGACCAAAGGAATCAATCAGTTGGTTTCGCCTAAATAAGTATGGGATTATTTTCTGTAATTGGATCTACCATTGAAGCCGGGGCCGTATCTTATGCGACCTCTGCTTCGGCAGCTCTTTGCTCTTATTTAGCTCCGCTTTCCATACTTCTTACCACTTTATGGGTCACGCTGTATGGTTACGCGACCATGCGCGGAGAAACCCAGTCGCCAATTATGGCGTTTGGATGGCGATTTACAAAGATGGGTTTGATTTTATCTTTAGCAACAAGCGCCTCTGCCTATCAATCGGATCTTATGGCATTAGTCAATGCAGCGATATCAGAGGTATCTAGCGTCATGATGAGTGTTTCGCCTGGCGCTCAGTTTTGCTCCAGTAATACATCTTCTCCATATCAGTTGCTTGACTGTTTTTCAGACGCCGGTGACAACATGATGCAAGGGTTTCAAGATCAACTGGATCAAATGTCATGGATAAATGTAGTTGGCGCTTTAGCGGTAATTTTGTATGCCTTTGTTGCTGCGGTCGGCCTTGTTTTGTTTCAAATAATCATGTCAATTGAAGTTATATTTTGCCGAATAGAACTTCAATTATTTTTTGCGGTAGGTCCTCTTTTCATTTTTGCTTGGGCTTTTGAGCCAACTAAAAAATATTTTGATGGATGGCAATCATCCATTGTCAGGCTGGGCATTACAAATGTGTTTGTTTTTGGCTTTCTAGGTATGGCAATGGCATTAATGCAGTCCTTAATTGGAAAAATAATGCCTGCTCCATCAGAAAAATTAGCAGATTTCCTTTTAAGAACTGGCGGAACAGTCCCAGCAGTTGCCTTTGCGATCTTGTTTACTTTCGGAATTCTTGCGGCCATCGCTTACAAACTCCCTTCGATAGCGGGCGGTCTTTCAGGATGCCAATCAAGCGGTGGATTTTTTGGTGCAATGGTTGGCAATGCAATGGGGAAGGGAATCATTGGCCATGTATTTGCGCCACCTAAACCAGATACACCAAAGCCCGGGGGAAGTATTGGTCAAGGTAGCTCTGGAGCGGGAACAGGCGGAGCCTCGGGTAAATTTTATGCATTTCAAAGGGCGGCTGCTTATGGTCGCCAGCGAGCTAAATAATTTTTTTGTTAGAGCAAAAATAACAGGAGTGTAGCGTGTCATTAAGTCAGAAAAAACCCAATATTGAGCCGGAAAAAATTAAGCGTATTTCCGCTTCAACAATGCACGATGAGGCTGCTGGCTGGGAACGAAGTCAAATAGAGTTGCTTTCCAGGTCAGAGTCTCGCGCATGGAAATTTACATGGTCATTATTGATCTTGTCATGTTTATGTGTGTTCGCTGTAGCGGTGCAAACCCCTCTCCATGAATTTGATCCAATCGTGTTTACAGTTGACCGTAATACTGGTGTTGCTCAGATGATCGATCCATCAGGAGTTAAGAGTGAAGTTTTATCAGAGGCAATGGATAAGCATTGGGCGCAGGACTATGTGGATCACCGTGAACGTTATGAATGGACATTGTTGCAACATGACTACGATTGGGTTCTAAATACCTCATCTGATCAAGTTGGACGTGCATTTTCACTTGTATATGATGGTGATAATTCTCGCGCCAAAAGACTTGGTTCAAATAGCAGTCAACGTATTTTTATAAAATCAGTTACCTTGCCGCCCGACTCCCCCGGTCAAGCGGTAGTGCGCTTTGAGAGAACTACTCGTGAAAATGGTATTGATAAGCCGCTTGAAAATTTCGTTGCTACGCTTAGCTATATCTATGAGCAGCCCAAAACTTTTGTAAAGGAAAAACGGGTTATTGATAACCCATTTGGATATAAGGTAACTGGTTATGCCGTTTCCGCTGACTATGCCAGCGGAGCTGCAAAATGAAGCGGCCATTAATGTATTTTGGCGTTGCTTGGATGCTTTCTTGCCCTCTTGTGGTTAATGCTCAAAATAACCCTGATGGATCTAGTGCGCGTAAAGAATCCGTTAGTAAGTTGTATGCCATTACTAATGCGGCCAACTCAAAAACACCAAGCGTTACTGAGTCACCAGGAGCGACCCCCAGTAAACCAACCAAGGAAGAGGGCGACATCCAAGGCGCTGACCAGACAAAAAACTCTCCCACTAAGACTTCTAAGTCTGTTAAAAAACTAAATCTCAGGGAGCCTGAGATTCCAATAATATTAAAAGTAGCCTACGATGGCGAGACTGCCGAAGGGCCTGTAACAATCTACGCGAAACGTGGTTTTAGCACTCTTCTTTTGTTTGCGGCTGGAGAATATATTGAGCGCTGTGGTGGCAGTAAGTATGACTGTATAGACGTAGGTGACTCCAGTGGATGGTATGTGACTGGGAATGCTGGCGATAACAATGCAACTATCAGAGCTAAATCAACGGCATTTGATACCAATATTTCGATTATCACCAACCTATATGCGTACTCATTGGATCTTAGGGTGCTTCCAGACGACTCAAAGTCAAAAGGAACATGGCGCGTAAGAATCTCACATAATGATTTGCCGGAATTCTCACCGGAAATGCAGGCTCGCATGCTGCATGATCGCTTGAATAATCCATTGCACTACAAACGTAATCGTCGCTATACGTTACAAAAAATAGAAGGTTCGGACGACATTATTCCAAGCGAAGCCTGGGATGATGGCAGGCTTACCTATATTCGTATTTCAAATAATCGTGAAAAACCTGCCTTTTTTAAGGTGATGCCCGATAAATCAGAGCTGACAACAAACTTTCACATGGAAGGAGACGTTGTTGTCTTGCATGAAGTTGCGCGTCAGTGGGTGATGCGTTTCGGTTCTCAGGTTATCGCTATATATAACGAAGCTTTTGACCCAGAAGGATTGCCGCCTGTCGATGGCACGCTTGTTCCAGGCGTAGTACGCATTACTAAGGAGCAGCCACTATGAATAGAGGATTGCATCCTGATTCACCAACTGCTGAGCTCAATGCAATCCCTAAGGGTGAAAACTTTCAACTTGGGGGTAGATCTGAATTCTCGCAATTTTATAATGAAGCTGATTTGTTGGAAGATGCTAGCGTGCCACTGTCTTCGCATGACAGTACAGCGGCCACCGAAGAGAATTCAATAAGTAATGCAGATCATGCGCAAGCTACCCCAAGCTTGAAAGATTTAAAGAAAAAAGCCTTCCTAAAGCGTTCTAAAACTTTTGGCCTTGTTATTTTCTTGATAGTAGTTTTGGTTGGAGGGTTTGCGTTTTACTTTGTCACCGCTTGGAAGTCGCATTTAAATAAAAAAATTGGCGTATTACCAAGGACAGTGCATGTGGTTGGCGACAATAACTCTGTAGGCAGTGCCAGCAATCAAAAAGACTCGACTCACTTGCTTGGGGTGGAGTCTGAAAAAGATAATCCAACCCCTGCTGCGGCAGGCCCGAATCAACCTGCCGGGCAGCCGGCTCCCTTGGCTAAGACAGCATCGGGTCCTGGGGCCATTGGGGCTCAGCCCGGACCCGGACAGTCGATAGCAACACCCCAGCCCGCATTGGATGCGTATGGCCGTCCCATTGCACCCGAGTTACCGCTTAACCGCTTTGATGCGCCCATGGGGGCGCAAGATGGAAGGGCAAGCCCTGCAAATGGCGACGCCACCCATGCCAACACTAGCGTTGTACCTACAAACGCAACCTCCTCAGGAGTTAACCTGGCATCTTCGGTTCCAAATGTAACAAATACTGGCGCCACCTCCAATACATCGACTGGCGGTAGTTATGGTGGAAATCTTACCTCGGCACAAACACCAAGAGCCACGGCATCGATGATAGGTAACCGTAGTTTGATATTGGCGCAAGGTGTTGATATTCGTTGCGTATTGGATACTGCAGTTGCTTCTGATTTACCTTCAATGCCGCGTTGCCATACTCCAAAAGACATTTACAGTGATGATGGAAAAGTTGTTTTGGCTGAGGCTGGCACTACTTTTAACGGTGAGTCAGGGGCAATAGCAATGAAAAATGGCCAAAGCCGTTTGTATGTGCTGTGGTCGCGCCTAAAAACTCCAACGGGCGTCACTGTCAAGCTGGATTCTCCTGGGGCCGATGCTTTGGGGCGGGGTGGTCTTGAGGGGGATCTCGATAAGCGCTGGGGCGAACGCATTGGATCCGCCTTTTTACTCTCAATGGTGCAGGACTCTATAGCATACGCGTCTACACGCGGTGGAAATTCAACTTCGCCCACAGTTTTCCAAAATACTACCAATGCCGGTAACCAGATGGCAACCGAAGTACTTAAAGACAGCATTTCAATACCACCAAGATTAACCCTCAACCAGGGCGAAATCATCACCATCCACGTTGCTAGAGATGTCGATTTTTCTAGCGTATATCAATTAAAGGCTAAGTGATGCCAAATTATCAATTTGGAGGTACCTCATATTCACCAGAAGATGCCCGCTGGCAAGATGTTCTCGCAAAAGCATACGAGAAAAAGGTGCGTCCTAGTTGCATGTGTATTACGCCAGCACCATCGATGTATATATCTCGAGCAAATGCTCGCTACATTATTAAGCGCATGCCAGGTTCTGGGTCCACCCATGGAATTACATGCGACTCCTATGAGGCTCCAGCCATTCTTTCTGGTATTGGCGAGGTTATGGGTACTGCGATACAAGAGGATCTTGAAACCGGCAATACAACACTAAAGCTTGGTTTCGCTTTAAGCAAAGTACCAGGAAAACTTCCTCCAGAACCAAGTGATGAGTCTAAGGATACCGTCAAATCACCGGGTACAGAGCTATCGATGTTAAGCACCTTGCAATATCTTTGGTCTGAAGCGCAATTTCATCGGTGGTCTCCAAAAATGGATGGCAAACGCAACTGGGGCCTTATCCGACATTATTTATTAAAGGCATGCGAGCAAAAACTTGCAAAAAATAAACCTTTAAGCTCTTTACTCTATTGCCCCGAGTCTTGGTCGCAAGATGCGAAGGAGCGAATAGCTGAGAGTAGGCGAATTGCATTTAGCAAGATATCAGAATCTACTCATGGAAAACGCTCTCTAATGCTTTTAATTGGCGAAGTGAAATCTTTTTCTCCTTCACGCTCAGGCGTAGAGATGAAGATCAAGCACGCTGATATTGGTTTTCAAATGAAGGAAAGTCTTTACAAGGCATTGCAAAAGCATTTCGCCCCGAGTATAGATTTATGGGATGCCCATATTGAAGATGGGGCTCACCTCATAGCTATAGCTACTTTCGGCGTTAATCAGGCGCTCACACCTGAAATCGAAGAAATTTCACTGATGCTTACTACACCCGGATGGATTCCAATTGAAGGGGTTATGGAGTGGACGCTTGTAAATAAAGTGCATGATCAAAAACGTCACTTCATTAAAGGTTTACGCTTTAATTTATCAAAGAAAAAACCATTGGCTTCGGTATTGCTTACTGACACCGAAAATGCTTGCGCATTATTCATACAACCAGCAAGCCCACCAGAAAACTTTTCGCAAGAACTTTATGAGATGTTAATCAAAGACCCGATGGATTATTGGATTTGGGATGCCGCTCATGCAATGCCCGATATTCCAGAACCCATGATTCGTCAGCCCACAATTATTTCAGGAGAAGATTCGCATGATTAAACGAATAGTAGCGAGCTTGCTAATTTTTTTATGCCAGCAGGCCATGGCGGATGATTGGGGATGTCAAGTTGCATTGTGCATGGCCAATCCAGCTGGGCCAATGGCTCTCTCTGAATGCGTTGCCCCAATACAAAGACTTTATAACGTTCTAGCCCATCATGGAAGTTGGCCCTCTTGTAGTCGAGCCTCAGCACCAAGTGTAGCGACTCCGCAATTTAACAATTCAGCCTCCGGTAATACCAATCCAAATGATCAGCCTACTTTGCCGACTCAAACCAATTCGACTACCGGGGCTGTTCAGTGACCGCTAATCTAAAAAATGAATCGATATCAGGATTTGATGCCTCTCTTTGGATCAATCATGCAATTTCGCCTTTAGTAGAGCACCTAAAAGATGATTGCACTGATCTAGCAATTATTGGACCAAACCTCGCATTTGTTGATGGAAGGACGGGCTGGCGAAAGGTGCCGTTCTCATTGGATATGAACGCTCTTAAGTCTCTCGCAAAGACCATTGCAAAAAATACGAATCAAAGTATTTCAGAGCAAAACCCAATTATGAGTGCCATGCTACCCAATCGGGAGCGAATTCAAATAGTCATGCCTCCGGCAGTTGCATCTGAACAGTTTTCAATTTCTGTGCGTAGACCGTCGATAAATAATTTTCCCGTTTCCTCTTACGTGGAATCAGGCTATTTTAAAAATACGGTCTGGAAAACTGGTGATGGGTTCGGCTCTGATCATCAAGTATTTATTGAGGATGCAATTCAAGATGATGGCGTTGCTGGCACCGAATTAACAGGCGTTAAATGGTTGCCCAGCAAAAATAACATTGAAAAAATTAAATTAAAAGCAAAAAATGACCCATTGATTGGTCAAGCTTATGAGTTGTTGTCCACTGGCAGAATTGCTGATTTTTTAATGTTTGGTATCAAGCAAAAGTTCACCATGGCTATGGTGGGAGACACCGGCAGCGGTAAGACGGCCCTAATGCGTTCACTATGCTCACTCATTCCACTTGAAGAACGTTTGATATCAATCGAGGATGTTCGTGAACTTTTTCTTCCGCATGACAATTTTGTCAACCTGATGTATTCAAAGGGAATGCAAGGGCAGGCGGATGTCTCTGTATCAGACCTAATTGCCAACTGCATGAGGATGAAGCCCGATAGGGTTCTGTTAGCGGAGTTACGCGGTTCTGAAAGCTATGATTTTCTAAAACTCATGACTTCCGGGCATGCTGGTTCAGTTACCTCATACCATGCCGTGAATTGCGCCTCCGCCATTCCTCGATTTGTGTTTATGGCTAAAGAGAGTAAAGAGGCCGCTTCCTATGATATGGAAATTCTTAGAAAGCTTTTTTTGATGTCAATTGATGTAATCGCGCACGTAAAAGCGGTGCCCCTTTTTAACGCCACTGGGGAAGTGATCGGAAAAAAGCGAGTTATGACAGAAATTTACTGGGATCCTATTTTGAAAGAGGGGGTTAAGTTTTGAACATTGATGCCGCTATGAATTATTTCTATATTGCTGCCACTATTTTTTGGCTTTTCGGTGGCTATATTCTTGGAATTTACCAAAATGATCGCTTGTCAAATGGATGTTCTACGGCATGCCTAGTTTTGGGGACTCCATTTCTTTTCTACAAATTGCCTTTTTCCGAATTCCATGCCCCTTTCAATGTCCATCTAATACTTGTTGTTTTTTACCTATATTTAGTAACGCAGCTCTGGAAAACGACTAAACTATGGAATGACGTTAGAGCGTCACACAGGAGTTTCAAATGATATCTTTCCCATATCCCCGTAAGGGTGACGTTTTCATCGTGGCAATCACGATGAATTTGATCGCTTGTTCCAGCGGTCCAAAACCATTGATGCTGCCCGATGGGAGTGCCCGCGTCCCGATAAATACCCAGGAGATCATAGTTGCTGTGGCTGCTATATCGCCTAGCGACATCTTGGATGTCCCCCCAGCCTCCGAAAAAGTAATTCCTCAGCCCCTTCAGCAAGCTGTTGTACTTCAGCCATCGAAAGAACCTAAGGCAACACTTACCTTGCCTGCACCCCTAACGACTGCCAATTCAGAGGTCAATCCATCTGGAAAGCCTGTGCCTCCCGATGCAGCTCTTGTTCTACGCCCCGGCGATCGTCTATCGAGCTCTCTTAATCATTGGCTTTCTGATCAAGGTTGGACCCTACTTTGGAAGCCGCAGGCGGCAACACGTGGAAGGCTTCGTGATTTTGTTGTCTCTGACGATACAGCCCAGTATGGGGATATTGAAACAGTATTAGGTCAAGTGCTGACTGGCAAAGCTTTGGCTGTTCAGATTTCCAGCGCCGATCGTAAGGTGCTGGTTACAAATGCTTCCGCTGAGCAACCAACAATAGATAAATAGAAGAAACCAGATGAAAAATATTTTCATGAAAAAAATAATGATGCATTTTTTACGATTTTGCGCTGCAATATTGGTTTTTATAGGGGCAGCCACTACCGTTAATGCTGGGCCTCAAATGCAAGCAGGCGATTCTAATGGGCCGACGTCGTCTATCAATCAAGACAAATATGCGGTCGACGTAGTGTTGATGGGAGATGATAAGGTTGACCATACGATTCAATTTATTGTCCAGGCTGACGGACGCCCTATGCTTATACAGAACGGCATTCAAATTAGCTATTTAAGTGCCATCACCACAACCATTGATTCCGATGGAATTGTCCATGAAGCTGCGACGAGTCAAAAAATAGTCGTTGGCGATACTGTTGTGATTTCCATTAAAGAGCAAGCGCCACCGATTCCAGGCCACTTGATTTTGGATTTTGATGTCAACTCATCCAAGTTGTTATCGATGAAAAAAATTCAGATTGGGGATCATGCTATTGAAACACCCGAAATTGATTTTGCCCACATTAGCTCCACTATCAATGTAACCCTTAATGATGGGGTAACCATCTCGGATGACGACTACGGTAAGCGCAAAAATATAACTATAAAAGTTCGCAAGATGGAGGCTGCACAAAGATGAGCCCTGTAATTAAAAGATCGTCCCGCAAGCTAATTCTAACTATGGTTTCTGCTGGACTTCTGTCAAGCGCCTGTACCTTCCTACCCCTCACAAGACAAAACAAAGACAATACACAAGAAGAAGTCTCTGAATTTGCAAAATCCCAGAAAAAGCCCTCGATCACCAAAGTTGATCACATCACCTCGCCAACCAAGGAAATTGTTACAGATGATGCAGAGGAGACTTTGGCAATTTCAGTACCCAATGGGAGCTGGTTTTCAATTTTGCAAGGCATTGCAAAAAAGGAGGGGTATGTAGTTCGCACATTGGATGGTATTGATACCAGTCGGCGAATGAATATTGCAATTACAGGCTCTACAACTAAAGAGGCAATTCACACCCTGGCAATGCTTGCAGGTTATGTTGCTGTAGTTCGTGATCAAGATCATTCAGTAACGATTGCGCCGCTAGCTACGTATACATTTAAACTTCCTCCGCCGGCAATGAAACTTTTGGCTGCTAACTTTTCTGTGACTGCCAATAGCGGCGGCTCTAGTTCGGGAGGCGGGGGCTCCAGCGGCGGTTCATCTAGCAGCGGTGGCGGCACAAGCGCCCCACCAAGTACGGCAACATTCTCAGTCGGAGGCTCAGGCACTACTACGGGCGGTATTGGGGGTATGTCACCAGGATCTGGTGGGGTTGGAGGATCTACTCAATCAGGGCAGAGTAGCGCTACGCAATTGGAAGGCTATCTACGCAATATCGCCGGTACAAACGCTCAGATTTCAGTTCTGGCTGAGCAGGGATTAATTACAGTCAGAAGTAATGGTCAAGCATTAAAACGGGTGCAGGATTTTTTACAGGATTTTTCAACGGATGCCATGCGCAATGTGATTATCGATACAGCAATTATTGATGTATCGATAAACGATGATTTTCAGCTAGGGATAAAGTGGAATAAAGTTCTTAATGAAGCGGGTGGCGTAACTAAAGGCATCAACATTAACAACACGGGCGTTGTTACTGCCACTGGGGGCGCTGCGGTGCCGGCATATACGTACACTTCCGCTTCAATTTCTGCAGTTGTTAGCGCTTTAGAAACCTTTACCCGCACCAGGGTAATAAACGATCCTAAGGTGGTAACCACCAACCACATTACTGGAACTATTTCCGTTGCTAAGCAGTTGCCATATTTGCCATCTATATCAACTACGGTAACGGGCACTACAGGAACTTCACAAACATCTGCCTCGGCAGCATATGCGATGGACGGCATGACCATCGCAATTACCCCGCACATTATGAATAACAATTTAGTGCAGCTGCAGCTCATGCCTATTACAAATACACTTGGCGCTTTGCAAAACCTAGGGCAGGGCATTAGCGCCTATCAAATGGATACGAAACATTCATTAATGAATGTTTTAACCGAATCCGGAAAGACTGTAATTCTCTCCGGAAACCGAAGCGTGAAGTCGTCTGACGCTCGTACTGGACTCCCCGGATTAACGCGCCTACCAATTATTGGACCCTTGTTTGCCGCCACTGATATTGCCGGCGCTGTAGATGAATATGTCACCTTGATTCATGTGCAGGTTTTGCCTGCACCCGCATTTGATGTTCTTGTGGGAGAGGCTTTGTGAAAATATCCAACATTAGAAATTTCTTTTCAGTGCAATTGGCCCGCTTTCGCAATAACGGAAATCGATTTAGTCGAAACAAATCAAGTTCACCCAATGCAAAAGGTAAAGGCGATGAGAATCAATTGCTTTGGCTTTTAACGGATTTTGATAAGCGCCCACAGTTTTATGGCGTGTCTTCTGGGATTTCAAGCTCCGTAGAAGCTCAAACGGCCAATTTTGAACCAAATGAAGGTGTATTGATCTCGTTTTCTGCGGATGACCATCGAATTGCTGCGGATGGACAAGATCGGGCCATAAACTTGCGCGAGCGTGCAATAGAAGATTATGGAACCCAACTATCCCTTTGGATGCACAAGTCTGCCAGTAGTAGGGTTGATGGTAGTCGTAAAAAATCACAAATACTTTATGCAACAGCGTTAGATCGAGTCATCGACTCGTCCATGCCGATTATTTCAGGCTTGGCATTAATTGATCGTTTGCTTTCCCAATATGAGTTAAATCACGGCTTAATTACAAGGCCATTAATTACTGGCTTTGCATTGCCCCAATCAACTACATCGCCAGATGGAAGTGAGTCTTTGCAATTGCTCTTGATTTTGTATTATCTAGACGGGGATAACCATCTTGGATCGCGTCCAGATCGCCCAGAATCAATGCGATTTCTCGTTACTCCAAATGTAACGCCCATCGCTTATCAAGAAACGTTGGTAGATTTTCTAAGGCGTGCCGATGCAAGTCAAACCACCACTGCCGGCGGATTTGATTATGAGGCTCAAGTTGTTCTTTTCGATATGACAGCCTTATCTTCAAATAAATTACCAATCGCATACCCTAGTGAAAAATTAGTCTTTGGCTCTCCGATATCACTCATATTAAAAAGAGCTAGCAGTTTTTTAGGGGCCTGCTTATTTGCTTTAATTTCGATGATGGCTTGTTACGAGTATCGAATTATCAGCACAGAATCGAACTTGAGCAAGCTGCGTGAGACGCAAACTCAACTGCCTAAAGTGTTAAGCCAGACGGTACATGACCAACTTGGCGCCTTTATTTCTGGCGGAAGCATTGATGTTGGTCAAGCCATTGACCTTGCTCAACAAGTTTATCAAAGCGGAGGCCATGTGAGCATGGATCTTGATAGGGGGTACCTGGTGTTGCATAGCTACCTACCCAGACCGCTAAAGCCGGGGGAGTTTATGTCAGAGCGTTCGCGAACGGCTCTGCAAAGCGCCCCTCCAAAAGGATGCACTAAGCGTTCCGTAAATTCCGATACAACCTTTACCGACATTGTGATTGATTATGATTGCCAAAACCAAACCACTTCCCGTACTAGTCGCCTTAGCCCTCTTTACACTGGCCGCTAGTTTTGGCGTTACCCAACTAAAGGAGCGTGCCGATGACTTGCAAGCCCAGCAAGAGCAGTTAGACGCTCAAGTAAGCAGGACTTCGCAAGAAGTGGGGCAATGGAAATCATTAATACTTGAGTGGGCCGCCACTAATGTGGTGCGTGATGACGGCACTAAAGCCATCCCGGCGCCTACAAAAAAGGTGCTTGAACCACTGGATACCGCTCTGGTTGTTGCGTTAGCAACCCTACAAAGTAGTGCAACAAATCACCTAATTACGCTATCGCAAGTCAATCCAGCACAAGCTGCTCCAGGTATTAATAATCCTCTGGCAGCTACGGCCCGGCCTACAGGAGTTGAAGGCATCCGTGCCATCACTATTAATATCAAAGCGCAATACAAAAGCGCTGACGATTTAAGTCTGTTCTTTGCAGAATTAATTCAAGCGGGTATTGGGGTTGGAAGGCTATCGATCTCCGGGGATCACTTTGATGCACAAATAGATATTTTCGGGAGCTAAATGTGAGTCGATTTTCGTTGCGCAAACTTGTTGACCAGGCTGACCCCATTTACAAAGAGGGCGCTAATGACCTGGAAAGCAATGTGACGTCTTCAGAAGACCTTATGAACCCCGAGCCTGCTTATGCAGTTGTTAGCCCAATCAACTCGGACTTAAGGATTTCATCTGATTTGACTGGAAAGTTAACTCAAGGGCAAGCTCCCGAATTGAATAACGAGGACAACAAACAGTCGGGGGCGCCTGCAGTCGTCGCAGACTGGCTACTAACTCAAGTTCACCAAAACGAAATTGAGCTTGTTAAATTGCTGCGTAATAAAGGCCTGCGCGACTCTCATATTTTGATGGCAATATCAAGAGCGAGGCAGACAGGAGAGAGTCTGCTGGATATTATGCGTCCCGAAGATTATGGCTTTTTAAGCATGGAGCAGATAGCTCAAGTCATTGCACAGCTAAATGATATGGAGTATGTCGATGGATTTGAGGCGGCAAGATTGCTCGATGAGGCTAGCCTTGAAAAACATCAAATTGTGCTACGTAGTGACGGACCCAGCACCTTTATGCCGCTGTATGTAATTGATGACCAACCTAGTGGGCGTTCGATCATTGAAGTATTGATTTCTGACACGCAAGCTCGCAGCTTAGCAAGGCATACATTTTCAGGCCATACGTGTCACTTTAGAGTTGCAAGCGAGGGTGTTATAAACAATTTATATCGACGCGTCTTTGGCAATACAAAGCAAGCACTTGAAATATCTTATGAGTCCTATAAAAAAGCGTTAGACGCAAAAGATCAGGATGGCGAAGCTGGCAATCACAAAGAGGCGGTATTAATGTCTCTGGCACGTCATGCTTGCTATGCCCCCTCTGATATACGCATGCAACCAATGGCCTCCGGTCGAGGAGGGCAAGTTTTACTTCGCATTGATGGCATTTATCGTGACCTCTTGTTTGTGCGCTGGGATGTTTATCGTGCCTTGATCAATGTCTTAATCGATGAATCAGGCAAAAGCGAAGAATTGCGCCGAGGACCAATTGAAACGGTATTGCATTTCGATGGCTCTAGATATTTAGCAAGACGCAATGCAAACTTGGATCTCGCAAATCGCTATGCCTTTCGGGTCGAGTTGATTCGTACTTTGCCAGAAGAAACTGATATGGCCTATACCACCATGGTTGCCAGAATTATTGACAATCAAGCGGAAGAGGTTGACTTGCATAGACTGGGAATTGATAGTAAAACCCTTGAAAAATTAGCCTCCTATTTGATGCGCCGTGCTGGAATTTTATTCACCACGGGGGCGGTGGGCTCGGGTAAATCCACCCTGCAAACAGCTTGTTTACGCGCTTTTGTAGATCCAATCGCCAGAAGTGTGCAAACCATCGATAACCCGCGTGAATTTGCTATGGGTACATGGATGCAGTACCAGCAGCCATCTGATGCTAGCGAGGTGGAGGGCGCAACCAATATTGCTACCGGCCTGCTCAGAAATGCTGTCGACGTTGCGGTGCCAGGGGAAACGCGTACGCCAGCAATGGCGAAGTTGGTCATGCAAATGGCGAATATGGCGGTGTTTTGCATGACAACAATGCACAACAATAAAGCCGTTTCTGCTATTGCGAGGCTTAAAGATTTGGGAATAGAGTATGCCCAAATAGCCGATACGGTATGCGGCATCTTAGCTTTAGCGCTCCTGCGGATTTTATGCCCACAGTGCAAGATCTCTGATGAGCGTAGCGCAACATTGAGCGCCTTAAAGCAAGCGCCTTGGGTAAACGACTCGAAACCATTTCGGGTCGGTCCCGGCTGTCCGCATTGTCATATGACTGGCTACCGAGGTCGTAAACTCACCTATGAGCTACTTGATATCGATGCAACAGCAGCGCAGATGATTCATAGCGGCGCACCATTATCTGAGATAGAAAAGCATGCCATTGCACCGCAAGATTCAATGTATGGACATGGGTTAACTTTGGTTGGCGCAGGAGAGGTGGATCTTGAACAGGTGATGTCTCTGTGAAACTCGTTTACACCTTTACTGCCACCCACCCAGCCAGGCGTGAGCGTATTAGCGGACTTATTGACGCTCAATCACGCGCCAGCGCTATATATTCCGTCAAAAAAATGGGATTAGAGCGAATTGCCCTCAAGCTCAATATATCGCAAACAATCTATTCATTAATTAGTGGATCGCGCAGCGTTTCTCCACCTGAGCTAGCGCGTTTTTACCAAACCCTGTCGCGAAGATTGCTTTTGCGCATGGATGAAGCAGAAATTCTACGAACTTCCCAGGACTATTTGATTGATGGCCGTATGCGCTCGGCAGCGGCAATCATGTACGCCCAAAGACGCTCCAATGCAAGTCTTGGGCGGGCGATGTTATCTGCGGGACTACCAGAACGAGATGCCAGTGTCATTATGGCCATTGAATCTCGTTCAGCGCAAAAGGCGAGCGCTTTTGCCGATCTTGCCAGGGAAACTCAAGAGCGTTTCCAGTTGGGACGTGATTTAAAAGGTCTGTTTCGTATGCCAAAAGTTCTGGCAGCTATTGTTTGGTTTGCTGGAGGCCCTTTTTTAGCGCTCTTGATCATGCCGGTTCAAATCGCCACTAGCAATCAGTTTGACATCAAATTGCCCTCATGGATTGCAGCATATTACGAGGCAATTACGTGGTTAAACGACCATCTTGTTATTGCAACAATGATTTACCTCGCCGTTCCAATGGGCCTGATCGTGCTATTGAAGTCCTCCTTTATGCAAAAGCAAGTAGAGCGCATTAGTGTAGTTAAACGCTTTTTAGATCTACGAGAGCATGCGGCGCTATGGGGGTCTTTTGCAATGCTATACGGTGCCGGCGAAATTGCGCAGCGTATTTGCGTGCTGCTGCGAAAAACAGTATCCCTACCACACACAGCTCAATGCTTGGATCGCATGGCAAGGGCACATCTTGCCGGTAGAGACAATATTGTTGCCGTGCGCGCAGCTTTATGGCCTCGCTGGGTTGAGTCAGCGCTAATTGCCGCCTATCAAACTGATTTTGAAGAGGAGATGAATCGCAGTGTCATGCTTTGGCGTGAGGACCTTGCATGGCAAATAGCCGCTCTCAAATTTTGGGCCAAGATGCTTGATGTTTTGTCTCAAACCCTCGTTGTAGGCATTTTTGCCTTCAACGTGTCTGTCATTCCAGCCATTACCGCACTGGCTGGGAGTTAATTACAACTTACTCAAATCAACCGAATGAAGCAACACCTTAAATAGGAGTCAACCATGAAATACACCAATCACTTAAAGCAATTCTACCAACGCATTAAGCATTCTTTAGTAGCACGCAAATCGACAGTATCGGCATCAGCACAAGAGGGTAATACCCAAATGTATATGTGGATTGCAGTACTGGCGTTAGTGGCAATTATGAGCACGGTAATCGGCCTTAATTGGAACTCATCAAAATCAAAGGCCACAGCCATGTATGAATCGATGCAAAACGTGAACAAGGCGCTTGAAATTGCCGTTCTTGATATTAGCTGCTTTCCTATGACGCCAAATGTCCTTTTTGATAGCACTCAAGCGACTGCAGCCAATAGTTATTGCGGTGTGGCGGCGACCACAAGTTGGAATGGACCATATTTAAAAGCTAAGCCAGTTGATGGCAACGGTAATATCAAAATGCCAAATGTTAACTCCGATAGCGTGATCTCAATTGGCCGAGTAGCAACTACGGTAAACAACATGAACTGGATTTATTACACCCAGGTTAATGATGTTCCTAATGACGTTTTGCAACAGGCAATGAAATTGTGTTCAAACTCTGCCACCAATGCCAATGCTGGCAATATTGCTGCGCAACTTCAGACTCAACCTTGCGGATATACGGCTGGCGCATCGACAGGTAGCTTTTATACCTACATCAATATGACGCAGTAATAATGAAAGAGGCTGGGTCTTGGGAATGAGCGATCACACTAACTTACCGATTAAGGAAAAGGGCAATGCAATTATGCTCTCGGCCATTGCAATCATGATTGCAATGCTTGCTTTGGCGCAAGCAATTGGTACGCAAGTAAGGCAAAAGACCCTTGCCTCTGATGCAAAGATCAAATCAGCCTATGTTGCCAGTATTGCATCGCGCATTCAAAGTGCGTACGCAATAACCATTTCTCAACTTAATACCGCCAATATCGCTAGCGCACCTTTATCGGCACTGGTTACTGGTGGCGATACGCAACCCGTTTCTGGAGCCGCTATTTTGAACGGTATCGGCGAGTTATCGCCGCATTACGGACTTAAAGTTGCCAGTTCGAATTCGATATCCCTTGGCTTTAGCGGGGCTCCCGTTGCGCGAATGATTGCAATCTGGATACCTCCTACAGGGCATGTGGACACTAGCTCAATCAATCCCGTGACGGGAGTCTTTACTGCCGACCCAAGCGTGCTTTATCAAGCACAGGTTAATGGAATTGCATTACAAACAAGTGCTTATGGAGCTACTCAGGATGCCTTGACTGCAGCAAGACAATCGCTTCAACGTTATTTTGTGACTCGGCGCATTGCCACGGGAAACGATGCACAAAATTTTTATAGGGCCGCCAATTGCGTTGCTCCGCTTCCCGTTGAGTTGCCCTGTCTTGATGCACCCACCACCTTAACTCCCGCAATGATCGCTGGTGCAGGTATCAATTTCCAAGGCTTATTGGATGGCTGGGGAGGCACCCTGCAGTTGGCAAACCCAAATAGCGGAAGCGCACCCTATACAGCCTCCATATCGGCCCATATTCCCTATGGCGCGGTTGGATCTGGAAATACCCGTCTCTTAACCACAATTATTGATCAACCCTAACCAATTTCTGTATTTAGCCATGACCATCATCAATCTAGAAAATCCGCTTTCTCTAATCTTGCAAGAAATATTGAAGGACCCCTCTGTCACCGATATAGAACTTCAGGAGCTCAGTTCAATTTGGATTCGAAATGAAAATGGCTTTGGACGCTGGGGAACTGAACACCTAGCTTTTAATGTTTTAAAAGAATTTCTAAGCTCGCAAATATATGGCGGCAACAAACCAGAAGAAGTACTTTCCCAAAAAGGCGGCTCGGATGATGCTGGACTTGTGCTCGGTCAAACCCGCATGCGCGCAACTATTTATGCGGCAGGCGGCCTTCTTAATCTCATTTTGCGTGTTCACCCTAAGCGAATTTTGCAATTTGAGGAGTTAGGATTGCCTTCGCAGATACTGGAATATGCAATGCGTCCAGTTGGCATCAATCTCGTTACAGGCGGCTTAAATTCTGGCAAGTCCACCACACTGCATGCGATTATCGATTACCTCAATCGAACACAAGCGCTTAATATTCTGACGCTTGAAGATCCGATTGAACCAAAGCATGTCGATATCAAATCACGCGTCATTCAACGCGAGGTGGGGGAGGGCAAGGACTGTATTTCTTTTGAAAAGGGTCTAGAGGCAGCATTGCGTAGTGATATTAATGTTCTTTTAGGTGGTGAGATTCGAAATGCTCAAACCATGGCTTTTATGATTGAGGCGGCCAGGACCGGGCAATTAACCATGGCGACTGTTCACACCAATGGCGCCATGGAAACGGTTTCCAGGGTTGCGGGATTTTTTGAAGGGGCCAATAGAGAGGCTGCGCTACAGGGCCTTTCCGAACTCCTCAATATTGTGGTGTCTCAGGTACGACTTCGCGATAAGAATAAAAAAGTGGTGATTGCTTGTGAAATTTTGATCCCAACGCCAGCGATTCGTAATGCGATTAAAGAAAATAAGATGAACACTATCTATCAAGAGATGATGGGAAACCCAAGCCATGGTCATGTATTGCTCAATAGCAGTTTGGCAAAATTAGTTCAAGAAGATCGCATTACTTTAGAGCAGGCCAAATCGGTTTCGCGCAACCCCCACGATTTAATTGTCTAAATGTGATCTGTATAACAATGCTCAAAATCTCATTTTTACCGTCAATTAAAGAGTGCTTAAAGGCAAAGCAAGATGGGCGGGAGCTTGGTCAAACAGCGATGTATTCGCTGCTTGTGGCAATCGCCATATTTGCGTTATTTATGTTGCCTGTTGGCGAAGCTTTTTCAAACGCCCAGGCGTTTTACTCAAAACTAGAAACACAAAACCGTCTATCTGATATTGCTGGGGCGGTTACCAATGCCTACACCGCCAATACCAAATTGGTTGAGTCGCAAACTGGAGCAGTACTGGCATTGCCGCTAGGAACATTGTCTCCAGTGGCTCCGCAGGTACTTTCTGGCGGGACTCGCATGTGCTTAAGCAATAGCACAACTTTAACCCCGCTTGCAACGTACACCAACCTATCAACCTCTATTGTCTACAAGGATGGGTATGGAAAGCCTATGTGCTTTCTGATATCCAGTCAACTTTCGACAACAACTAGCGGTCAAACTATTTATTACCATAACATTGCGATTATTTCTGCTGGTCGTGACGGTTCGATTGCTCCATCAACCGCATTGACAGCATCCGGAGCCTTGGTAACCGGCGGGGATGATCAGGGGCGATTAATCGATGGCAGCAGTATCAATAGCGGGCAAATGGCCATCACTTTAGCCCGCATGAATGCATTGGTTTCAGCGCTGCAGAGCTATTTCTATGGTCGATACCAAAGCAACAGTAACCGAGATCCTAGCCTGGACTACTTCACAAATGCCTCTGATACCGTTGGCATTATTCCAGATACCGGTGGAGTGCCGATACTAGCTACTAACGCCAATTTATTGGCAGCCTTAGGCTTATCGGGCCAAGCTTTGCAAGATGGCTGGGGAAATGTATTTACCTTTGATAACAGTTCTAGCCTAGTTAGAAATCCTAGCAACCCGAATGGCGTTGCTTATACAAACGCGCCATACACATCACAAATTTGCACCACTTTACCTGGTGGCCAGTCTTTGTGTTTGTCAGCCCTGGGATCTTATTAATGTCAACAAAAATCATCATCGCCATCTCACAGCAGGAGACTTTATGAAATACCAATTACAAACCCGCCTTACCCTTTTGGCCGTGAAACTCGCCATAGCAGGAGTTGTCATTTCTGGCAATACATTTGCTGCTGATGTGGCTGCTGGCCCAGCGCAAGACGGCAGTTCGGGGCCTATTGATCAGAACAAAATAAAGCAAAATACCCAAAAGCCAAAGTTAGAACCTCTTAGGGCTGACCCAAATGCCTTGTTGATGGGCAAATCCAAGGTGAATGCAATTTCAAAAGACTCAAAAGAAGTTGTCAAGGAAGAAGTAAAAGCCGACGTGAAAGAGCAAAAGCCCAATCCATTTGGTGGTAGTGAAGTTGGTGCTGTGCCAACCACAAAGGATGGGGCGGCAAGTATTCGCTCGGCGACTCAAAAAATATCTCAATCAACTGCCCAGAAGGCTGATGACGAGTCTCATATCAACCCTATGACCGGCAAAACAATGAGCGTTGAGGATTTGGATATGCGATTGGCTAAAACCACCAAACTTGCCCTAATAGCCGAACAGGAAAAACGAATTCGCGAACTTGCCCCAGCGGCTCTTGGCGTTGCAAACACTCAGAGCGTAAGTCAAGGCAACAGTCCGCCCGCCACCCCAATCCAGGCCCAAGCCCAAAAGACACCGACTCTTTCTAAAAAGGAAAAGCTTGCCCTCGAAAAAATGGAAAAGGAACGACGCGCTCAAGCGGCAATGCCTCCACCAGCACAATATCCGCAGCTTGTTGGGCTAATGAATCAATCTGGGCGAACTATGGCCATGATTTCATTAGGAGGGGAAACTGTTGTGGTAGGCAAGGGCGAAATGGTTTATGGCAGGCATGTTGATTCTGTTGACGACCGTGGCGTAATCCTCTCAGGAATGCGCATTGGATTGAATAATGCCTTGGAGGCTACTCGATTTACTTCTGTCGATGAACAAAAGGTTCCCTCCGCTGGCGCTGGCAATAATGGCGCTAGCGGAACTACTGCCGTAAGTGCGATTGCGCGAGTTAGCACCAGCTCAACAATCAGCGCAGACGGCACAAGCGGCCAAAATCGCATCACAGCAGGTGTCGGGGCCGCGCCAAATTACAGCGGCCCGATGCCAGCTCCGTTAGGCTCAGTAAACCCCATGGCTAACACAGCGTCACCACAAGCAAGCACAGCTCTAACGATGCCCGCTCGCAATTCAATAGTTCCGAGTTCAATTTCTGGCGCCAATATCCCCAGCTCACCAAGTGCAAATAACCCTGCCAATTAATTTGTTAACTGAAATTACTCAATATGAAACTAAATAGGGGCAGTAGTGCAATATTGCGCATCTTGGGCAGCACTCTTTTGTTAACATGCTTGACCTGTCTGGGTGCTGAACCAATCACACCAGGGCATAGCTTGCCGAACACAACCATTCATGGCAATGAGTTTTCTACCTTGTTGATTTCTCAAGCGGTTAGCTATAGCAGCGGATCTATTTCAAACTCCATCACTGCCAATTTAGGTCAGCTCACGTCAAGCGGATCGCAAATTGATGTCATTGGCCCCAATAATGGCGACAGTGCTATAGCATCCTCATTGCAATTGTGGATAGCAACCAATTACGGAACTCAAACACAAGGCGCAATAGTAGCCGCAGCAAAAAATTATTTATCTTATGGGGCTCCGTCGATTATCGCCAGCATTAAATCAGCTCTTGCCGCCACCACTGCAAAATCGGCTAGTTACCAATACTCGCAAACCGTCCAGGTAACCGGAATTACTGGAAATAGTCAGCTTGTTTGGACGCTTTACATAGACCCGTTAGGCAATGCTATTTATGGCGACCCCATTGTTATTCCAGGTACACCAGTATATATATCGGTAACTTATACCCCTTTAGCAGTAGGGCAAGGTTTACCACAAGGTTGGCAATATCCCAATGCGGGGGTACTCCAGTACCAAGTAATTCAGATTAGCAATGGGCAGCCCGTTACAGCCATGCAAACCATTAACGTTGGCGGCGCATACGATGCTCCCGCACAAGTCATTGGAGCGGCTCCGATCGATCCTGACGCCGGTCTCAAGTGCTTAATGAATAAAACCAGTTCAGGTGTTTGCCCTCAGGGTTATGCCGATATCGTGTCACTCATTGGGAATGCTAGTGCAAGCTATGCATTTGTCAATTACGTACGAGCCTTAAACCCTGTCTATATCAGTAATGGCAGCGGCACTGTAAGTCCACAAATGACCATCGATTACAACCTACGCATTATTCATGTGGCCAGCTGCTCAAGCGGAAGTTATGAAAATATTGGTACTTATGGTTACGCCCTAAATCAACAAACCGATACGTTTTTTGCGATGCCTACAGGACAATATAGCTTAATTAAAAGCAGCAATTTACAATCTCAATCACCAACGCAAAGCTTTGACTTATTTAAATCAATTAACAGTAGCTCAATGTCGACTATCGGCTCGCAGGTTATCGACTTCTATACAGCTGGAAATCCCCTAGTATCCTCATCTTCATTACCAAGCATTGCTTATTTAGCCCCTCTTACATACTCTGGCTCGCTCAGTAATCAGGTTTTAAACTGGACGTCAGCATCTTGGTACAACACGGAATGGAATGATGGCGGGGAAAGTAGCTGGGGGTTCGCCAACTCGGACAGTGGCTCACTCCAATTTATTGTAAATTGCAACTTTAATAGTCAAGTCTATACGCTGACTACAAACTATATAGTCAATGGTTATGCAGTGCCGATTAACAATCCGATAACGTTAAGCGCCATCAATCAGGGGTATTCCATTTACAACACTTGGAGTGGTGGACCTCTTTTTAATGCCACGTTAGACGCGAGCAATAATCTCTGGATTAGCTCCCCTTATTTTTATTACACAGGCATTAGCTCTCCGATATGCACTTCCAATAGTCTTGCAGGAACTAGCTGTGGAGCTAAACCTACCAATGGCTTAATTCTCTCAAACTCCTACAGCGCATGGACTAGTCAAGTTTGCGTTGGCCTTGTCACACAACAAGTAGTTGCGGGATTTAATTTAATTAGCGGGCAACCTATTACAGCAACGGTAACAACGGACCCCAGTTTATATGGCTATTACAACACCTTTTGCAATAGCAACGGTGGAGGTTGAAGTGTATCAGTTGCAAACAGATACTAACTTTTCTTTTATATATGCATCAAAACATACCCATTTAAAAGAGCAGGGTGCGAAGGTTGAATTATGATTGAATATCGCACTAAATTATTATTTCTTCGCACCTGTATTTATTGTGTGCCGATTGCTTATTGGTTAATCTGCTTTCTAGCTAGCGTTGTAGGCTTTGGCCTCGTATTCGGCGTTTCGTACCTAACCTACATTTCATCTGAGTCATGGCAATTTAACTGGGTTACCTTAGTTAACTGGCGGCAGCATTTTGATGGAGCCCCGTCTTCCATGGTGGAGTTATGCGGGATTTTATTGCTGAGTGCGTTTTTAACTTCTGTTGCGGGGATGTGTCTGCTTTTTTATAAAGGCACTTCAATCGAATTTAATTCTCCAACCTCTGTTACGTTTCACATGAGTTTTCTAGATACGCTATTAAATTGGATTAAAGGGTATTTTCTATTTCCACTGTCATGGGTGGATAGATTGGAGTTTGTGCGAGCCTACAAGCAGCGCTTAATCGATACAAGACGGACTTGGCTCGTTCCGCTACTTATTTCTTTAGGAGTAAAGAGGGTTGTTATTAAGTCGCATTTTTTTGGCGTTTCAGAAGATCGTTGTAAGTTAAAAATAATTGCTATGTTTGGCGATGCTATCGACTCGGTAGAGATTGGGGCTTTAAGACAAACCCCATATTTTGACCGTCTTCAATTTTTTATTTTTGAGTGGATGGGTGCAACTATTCGCAATAAGTCCCGCACGATCGCAGTAAATCTAAAGCCGATAACCAATTTAAAGGTGGTTAAATGACTTACACCAACAGTCGATCGCGCGTAACATATATCATTCAATTATTTGAGGCATTCGCCTTTTTGGGCGCCAATAGACTCGCTAAAAGAATTGCCGCTTCTTACCTAGATTGCAAAATATATCCGAGAAGCCCTTTGGCATTGACATTGGCCACGCTCACCTGGGTTATCTTGATTGCTGGCTCACCATTTGCAATCCAAGCTTTTTCTGGGATGTTTTCCGGTCCACTGCAGCTGGTTTATTTTCTGGAATTTATTCGCTTGGCGCTAGTGCTGATGCTACTATTTTCACTGTTGACATTAGCGCTCGTCGATTGGCGAATTCATCTGCTGCCAGATATTCTAACTAAGCCTTTGTGGCTATTAGGTTATCTTTACTTTTATATGGGCCAATGGAAAAGTTTTGAGATTTCCAGCATAGGAGCCGCGTTTAACGGCCAGTCATTTTCTTCTAGTCGGTATGCTGTCGACCACCTCCTTTTTTGGCTTACATGGCTTATAAGCCCGTTCATGGTCTATGGCTTTTTTTGGCTTATTGGAAAATTTGGCCAAATGGGGCAGGGGGATGCAAAACTGGCCGGCGCCATTACTGCCTGGTTTGGTGGTTGGGCGTTTGCAGGCTATATGCCTTCCATTTCATATCAAGCGCTATTGCTTGTTGTCACCTTTAGTTTTTTAGATGTTTGGTTTTTGAGAAAAGCGTTGGCCAAGCAGCATGCTGCTGATAGCGCGCAGGTAGAGCCCACATCCTTTTTCACAACACCTTTTGCCCTTGGCCCTAGTTTCATTTTCGCAGTGCTCATCTATTTGATTGACTCTTTATGAGCTACCGCATTTCTAATTCAATTTCGTCAACCCTTAATCACCATCCTTTCCTTGCAAATGAAGGCGCTCATGTCTAAATTGACTAAACCATTATTTTTCACTTCTTTTCGTCAATTTAATTTCATTGAGCAGGCTGCGCCCTTGACTGCGGTACCAACTTTGCGCAGGACGTTTAGAAGGGCAGTAGGGTGCCTGGTATTAATTGCACAACTTGCAACTGTCTTGGTTCCTGGCATTCAGACGGCTAACGCAGCTCCTGGAGAAATTGTCTACGACACCAGCTCCTCAGGTAATGACCTAACACGTATTGGTAATTGGTTCAGAAACCCAGACGGTAACTCATGCCGGATTAAGTCTTATCACCCAAGCTATAAATGGACCACGTTAGCTAGGCTAGACAATCGTACGCCCGGCATTTCCATGCAGTTGATGCACCCAGGGAAAGGCTGGATCAATTACAACAATACCATCGCAGCGATGCTCGGAACCCCCGATGAATCCATGGGTCAAGTATTCCAGATCCGCGATAATGCGCCGATTAATTATGTCTTTGGGCGGTGGGATAACAATTTAAACCAACTTCGCGTAGATGTTGTTCAGCTTATTCGAAAGAATGATGGATTTGTGTATGTTGATACAAGGCCATATACCCCTTGGAATGGCGTAGCCCATATGGTTTCGGCGTATAACGACTACGCTCAGGAATTTAAAACCAATACCGATGCGGCTTGCGACTGGGGCAATAATCCCTACATTGGCATGGGCAATAGCGACGGTGGCACCAAAGCCTCTGTTGCGGCAATCTTTACATCTTCAGTGCCACCATCACCTGGTAGCGGACCCACCGATCCTGTTTTTTACAACGTGGGATCATTGGCAGCCGCCGAGGTAATCATGGGGCAGGCGGCAAGACCCTATTTTGATGTATCAAGACCTGCATTGGCTATTCTGGCAACCACAAACTTAAACATTCAGCAGTGGACTAGCACTTCAGGAAACTTCTTTTCACAGAGTGTAACTCAGCACATTCAGGCCTACGCCGGCTCCAATTGGTTTGTTGGACTACCGCTTGCTCAGCAGGTTACAGGCACCAACCCTGCGTATTGTGTATTTAATGTTCCTAGTTGTGATGCTATGGGGCATGTGGTGTTTTCAGGGCTCTCATGGAGGCAGTGGAGCGGTGGCAATATGCCATCTGGACAGGACTTAATTTACAACTACTCCCAGACAAATAGTGGATTTACGCTAGGATTCTTCACAGTCATTATTGCAGTAGCGGCTACAGTAGTCACTGCGGGAGCAGGAGCCGCATTGGCAGCCGCAGAAATAGCTGCAGCGATAGATGCTACTACCGCAGTTGGTGTTGGAATAGCCGCTGGCGCAGCCTACGCAGGAGGCACACTCGCCACCTCACCAGGGGCCAAATCAATAACTGACATATCCAAAGGTATTGGTGCCGGAGTTAGTGGTCCGATCGGAGTTGCCGCGTCACCTGCAAATGGTGTTCAAGCTGGCATCAATAATGCAATTCAGAATACAGTGATGGCACCAGGTGGTATGAGTAACTCCATCAGCGCCAATAAGCAACTTTATCAAGGAAATTGTCCAGCAAACTACACCAACGCCCAATGCCAAGCAGCAGGATTAACACCGGGCGCAATTCCTAGAGCTGATGGTTGGCGTAATGGCGATGTGGCAAAAATGGAGCGAGACTCATCAAGGGTTGCCGCTTGCAATGCTCAGTATGGGCCTAACGGCGTCCAGCCGAGTGGAAGCGGGGCAGTTAACCAATGTATTTCTCATATGATTATGGACGCGCCAAATCAACCATATGGAACTAAGCCAGCTTATTCGCTGCCTACAGATTAATAGCAGGAGAATGCCATTTAAACCAAAGTAAAGTTATGGATTAGATACTCTTTGGGCGTTTAGCTGCGAGGCCTTAATTTGGTCTGCAAGTTTATGTTGAAAATTTAAGATACTGTCAGTATAAAAGTCAAATTTAGCCCCCTCGCCGAGCTCCCCATAAATCTTGTCTGTGGTTTTATCTTCTACAATTAATAGAGGGGAATTGGGGAGTGAGATTTGAGCCCTTTGATTGGAGTTAAATCGGACGCCCATCCCATCCAGGTCCCTTGACAGCCATGACTCTATGACGACTACGCTTACAGACATTACTTGTTCGCTAATATCGCCACTTATAACCCTATAACCCGCCTCTTTAAATGCATTGGCGACCACCACTTGAGTTTGACCTGCTATCGTTTGACCTTCGGGCAGTAAAATATTTGCCCTCTCAAACTTACAACCCTTCCTGCCAAACACCCTACTAGTCAACGCCTTGTCATGGTAGTCGCCCTCTACCGAAGGTTGATCACATTTGCCGCTCACAAATGGTCCGAACTCACGCCTATCCTCAACGCTCACAATTTTCACTGCTGGACCGCTGGTGGGATTAGCCACCGATGGAATGTTAATATCCGCAACTGTAGGCGTTAGAGCACAGCCCGTCAAGAAGATAGATGTCAGTAAGCCGCCAGCCAATAAGACTCTCTTGATTGAGTTTGATATTTGATTTACTTGCATTCTTTATCCCCTTGAGCCTTTATTCTATAACGCTTACCGGACTATATTGGTTGACAATTACTATTCATTTCATGCGCTCAACGCATTCAGAATGAAACTAAAAATTAGCAAACTGCCGACCGCTCTTAATGGAATTTCTTCTTGCTTGCAACTTTGAGGTCCAAAGCTACCGACTGCAAGCGAACATCGCCAGACCAAAGGTTTGCTCCCGGCGTCAAAATCAAAGACGCAAGTAGGTGAGCATCAATGTAACCAATACCCTTTCCCATGAGTTTTCTTGATTCAATTAGGTGCAGAATCTCTTCATCTCTTGCGACCTTAAGCATGGGCAATGCGGCCAACAAAGAAAGAGTCATGCTTCTATTTTTTAGGTGTCCGCAAGATAACTCCCCCAAGATAAAGGGGTGCATATAGATGCGGCCTTCATTCAATAGGGCGGAGAGATCATCGTTTTTTGCCCTTAGGTGATCTATCCAAATGGAAGTGTCGACCAAGATCATTTGGCTTTAACGCTCTGACGACGCGGGGCAGCACTTGCCTTGGGATCGCTACCACCCAAAAGAGCTAAGCGCTTTGCACTCTCACGCTGTATCAAGGCCCTCAATCCCTCGCGAATAAGTTCATTATTGCCATAAGATTGGCATAAGGCTTGAGCCTGCTCTAGAAGAGACTCATCAATGGTAATGGTTGTGCGCATTTCTTTTCCTTTAGTGTGATGTTAATTATAGCATCATTTGATGCTATATTGAATCATTTTTTAGGGCTCATCAAACACTGCGAGAAGCTGTCAGCCCATATTAATTTCGGATTTAAATGGATTAAATAACGCAACCTTAAATCGCTTGAAATCCTTCTCATTTCTAGTGACTACGGTGAGCTTATGGGCAATGGCTGTAGCAGCAATCATTGCATCCTCTATCACGGTGTTGCTTTGCTTGTGCATGATTTGCCCCCAAACTCTAAATGCTGGAGCGTCCATTGAAATGACATTGATCGTTAAAGAGATTTCGTTAAGCCACATCTCAATGGTGTGAGCTTTTTCAGGGTCTTGCGTTCTGGTGTTTTCAATGCCAGAGGCAATCTCGCCAATGGTGACTGCTGATATTGCTATGTCGGTATCCGGTATAGATTGCAACCAGGCCAGAACTCCGCCATGTGGTTTTGGTTTGCGTAACTCAGAAACAATATTGGTATCCAGCAAGTACATTGTCACCCTTAGAAGGAAACTGACTTGCGGCGAGATGCTTGTCCGCGCCGGGAAATCGAAAGCCCTGCTTTGAAGTCATCTGTGAGGAGTAGGGCCTTGAGCGTTGGTTTATTTGAAGCCTTGAGTTTTCTCCATTCACCAATGGGCACTAGCACGGCTTCTTCCGCACCCCTACGAGTAACAACCTGAGGGCCTTCGCTCATGCAGGAATTAAGAAATTCGCTAAACCTCGCTTTTGCATCTTGTACTGGCCATGTATTTTTCATATTCATTATCCTATTAAACTAGTTATTTGACTAGTTTAATAGGATTTTTAAAGATGGGCAAGTTTTTTAGACTTGCACTGCTGTATGGGTACTGCAGATAAGCTACTTTTGAGATTAAAGTCGGGCAGGACGGCACAATAAAATTACAAGGATTGTGTCGCCTGTCCCTTTGGGGTTATTTATTGCTAAACCGCTCGATTGAACCATTAATCCCCGAAAGATTGCTTTCTATTTTTGAAAAGATCAAATACAAGGCTAGCATCATAAAACCAAAGAATAGTGAGGCGGCAGTCGAGAAGAGGATAAATACTTCAGTCTTATATATTCCAACCTTTTGGAGTTCCGCAGCTTCATATTCTCTATTTTGTGCCGCAGCCTCTTCCCATGCCTTTGTGTAAGCGTTCACGGCTGGAACTAAAACGGGGCCAATCTTGCCATCTTTTTTAAGAGCGATAATTTCGGGATTTTGCAGCACCTTGCATGCAAAATCACTTAGTCCATTTACGTACTCATCCCTGCTGGACTTGGGGCGATTAACAAGAAAGGACCGTATATTTTCAATTTGCTGATCGACCTGCGCTTGGCTTGTCGCCTCTAGCTCAGCGCCTGTCGCCTTTCTAAATTGATCCCCACAGTTATAAATTGCAAGCGCCTTCTCCTTGTAGAGAGGGGTGTTATTTTGCTGTGGGCTTGAAGGCTTTGGGGAGTCTTGATCACCCTGAGCAGTCTTTTTTCCGGCTTCACTTAATAATTGATCCTTAAACTTGCTAACGTCAAATTCTTTGGAAAGGGTATGCTCTGTTGAGGGTGCAGCTCCAGGGTGATAGAAAAATTTATACGCTGCAGTTGCTAGCAAAGTAGGTATTGCAAGGATTGCAATCAGCATCAACACTAAAACAGTGTTTCGGAAAATTTTTAAGAAAAGCGCCTCTAATCTTGTATGCAGAACCATTTTCTTCCTTATGTATTTGATGGTTAGTAATGAGTTGTCTATAAATCTAAAATAGATTTAACCTTGGGCTGTGCAGAGCCATCAGAGCTGCTAGGGGTTGATGGCTTGGCGCTGGGCTGCTGTTGGTTTGTCTGGACAGGTGTGCTTTTATTTTGCGATCGCTGAGCTGCCGCCTTTTTATCCGTTGCATCCTTAGCATCCGCATTAGCAAGCTGATTTAGCCAAATATTAATATCCAAAGGAAAATTGAAACCATCACAAGTATTGGGAGCTTTTGCACACCTTAAATCGGAGGCATTGGATAAGGCAAAATAAGTTCTGGCAGCATTTCTGTAACCCATGCCTGCAGCAGCTGCGCCAAGATAGAAATACTGTTGATCATTTGCGTAACCAACCCTGGCAACTTCTTTGGCCAGATCGAGCCATAGTCGATTGTTATAAAGGATTCTCATTTTTGGCCGCGCTGCGCCTACGCTAAATGAGCATTCAATACCGCAATTGAGTCTAATGCCTCCAGCCGCGAAATTATTTTGAAAATCAGAGGCGTCAACTTTAAGGCCGCCTGTAGAGCACGCACTCAAGATGTTCAGGCATAGAGCGCAAAGAATTAAGTAAGATTTATTAAGTGTCATATGCGATCAAGATGCTCGGGGTGTTGTTGGTAAATGGGGCGTTCAAATCCTACTAGATAAAGTCCGATTAGGTATTTACCCTTGAACCTGATGTATGGCGCCCTCCTCTTATGAAGAGCGATGCTAACTCCGATAAGACCTATATAGTAAGAGGTAGCCGCCCATTCTTGCAGCCCTTCAATACGTATCCGGCCAAGCGAATATGAATTGTTTCAAGCTCATGTTCTGCCTGGAGTGCATTGCAAACCACCGACGGCAATGATTGACGCAGACCAGCATCCGAATTAATTTGCTTCAAACAGTAGCTACCCAGATACTCTAGATTTTGTTCGGAACTGCTAATTCGAATGCGGGCGGCCAGAATACTGGGTTCTGCGCCATATTTAGGATGAAATAGCGTTGATAATACTTTGGAAAACTGACTCCAAAGCAATTGGCAATCATGGTGAACTACCACTAAATTATCGCATTGAGGACTCATTTTCATAGAATAGTCTTAATATCAAGCAACGGGATCACATTCTTATTTCAGGGTCGCATTTTTAGAAAATCGACTTATGGAGATTCTGCTGGCACACAAGAGACATTTCCAGCGACGTCTAGTCACGCCATTATTCTTATAGACTTGAAAAACGCCACCCTCGAGGGTGCGGTCACATTGGCAGGAAGTGCAATAGCGCTTTTCAGGTGAGGGGCATTGAGTCTTGGCGCAATTGTTGACCCCGATAAACGCTATACATTCCTTCATTAATGTATAGCAGTACTTACTGGAGTCGCAATATTAAGGTCAATCATAACGGTTGGCCATAAAAGATCAAATAGAGCCTTGGCCTCCAATCTCATCTGGACTGACTCTGGGTGATTATGGATTGTTGTCTTCATCATCATGATGAACGCAAGAATCAATTCGGCCATATTGGCGCTTTCTAGATGGGGCAATATTTGATGCAAGGCATCAATCACGATATGGCCAACTTTTTCTTGATTGATTTGACACTTTAGATGCTCGGAGATATTGAGTTTAGCGGTCATGCGTTCCTTGACTAAGCGGAAGGGGGTAGCCCTCGATTAAATCAACCAAGGAGCTTGTCCTTCAAATATTGTATTGCCTAAAGCCCGCCAGCCTTCATTTCGTTATAAACCCACAAAACATTGTTAACGTATTCGATGGTGGCTGGATAGGGCGGTATTCCACGGTAATTTCGCACAGCGCCTGGGCCGGCATTATATGCAGCCAATGCTAGCCGCCAATCGCCAAAAGTGCGCCATTGCTGCGCGAGATAGCGTGCGCCTGCAGTACTGCTGCTAGCGCTATTCCATAAATAATCTGGATGGACACCCACTTCAGTCGCCGTTCCCGGTAGAACCTGCGTTAGACCACGAGCACCCTTGTTAGAAAGAGCGCCAGCGTTGTAATTCGATTCTATGGCAACAACTGCATGCAAAAGTGCCGGCTCCATACCAACCTCTTTTGCTGCCCTTCGTATATTGGGCTCAGCAAGCCAATAATTTCTTATTACTTCCTGGCATCCTGGGTTTCTTTTATTTATCTCTACTGTTTTAAGACATTGAACCAAGTTCTGAGGACCCATAGCCCAAGCACCAGAAACATAGAATAAAAGGCTTATACATAAGCCCGCATTGAATTTAAAGGTTAGCTTCACTCTTTTCCCCTTGCTCTAACAAGGCCCCAGTCGATTATTCGCTGATTTTATCTGAATATTAGTACGCATTAAAATTGATTTTGCCAAATTCTGATACTCTACAGGTTAATTTCTCGATCACCTCCATTGTTAGAGCAATAGGAGATTGGCATAAGATCATTGGATTCAGGAGCACGAATGAAGTCTTTATCACCTCACTGGCGTTTTTTCTGGATTAGTGTCGGCCTATTATCTCTTTTTCCTGTGGTGGAGATAGTTGCAGGCTTCATTTGGTACATCCCATATCATTTAAATCCTTTTAACGCTGGTTTATTTGGTTGGGTTGATGGTTATTACGACTATCAAAACGGTCATCTAGAAAACCAAGGCTGGAGATTGTTCAACGCTTTGGTTGTTTCGGTGTTAATTGTTTATGGCGTTGCATTAATGATCGGGTACTGGATTTACCGCGCATACTTTGCTAGAAAACTTCACGGAGATGCCAACTGGGCCAATCGTGTCGATATCGAGAAAGCTGGGCTGTTATCCGATAGCGGATTCTTAGTAGGGCGGTATAGTGGGCAGTTCTTAAAGTTTGCAAAGGCAAGTTTTATTATGCTTTTTGCTCCAACCCGATCGGGTAAGGGGGTTGGACTCGTTATCCCGAATCTTTTGAATTCAGACAATTCGACAGTCGTATTGGATTTGAAAACAGAAAATCACTACATCACAAGCGGCTATCGAGCCGAGGTTCTTGGCCATCAAGTGTATCTATTTTGCCCATTTGCCGAAGATAAGGACGAGACTAAGGTAGAAAATCCTACACCTCAGACCCATCGCTACAACCCATTGTCGATCGTGCGAGGAGGCGTATACCGCGTAACGGATATTTTGTCCGTTGGCTACATCCTTTGGCCAAAGGTTGGAGGCAAGGAAAGCTTTTGGAATGATCAAGCACGCAATCTCTTTCTAACCTTGTGTCTGTTGGTTTCAGATATAAGCAATCAACGCAAAAAAGAGGGGCAGCAGTCCGAATTACCAGAATACCCATTGACCATTGGCGAAACCCTTAGACAGTCTGCTGGCCGTGGTTCTGGGTTAGCGCTGCCAGATTACCTTGCGCATTTAATAAAAACCTACAATTTTTGGTCTGCTGAATTTTTAGAATCTGCAAGCCGTTTTTTATCGAACTCTCCAGAAACTTTGGGAAATATTAAATCTTCTTTTGATGCGCCACTATCGATTTGGCAGAGCCCTTTGGTAGATGCCGCAACCAGTGCGAGTGATTTTAATTTGGCTAATTTACGCCGACAGAAAATCACAATCTACTTCGGCATCACACCAAACGCATTATCCGAAGGGCAAGTGCTAGTAAACCTATTTTTCTCGCAACTAATAACCCTTAATACCAAGACGCTTCCTGAACATGATGCCAGCCTGAAATTCACTTGTGACTTGTTGCTCGATGAGTGTCCAGCAGTGGGCAAGATTGTTAGCATTGCCAAAGGTTCTGGCTTTATGGCTGGCTATGGACTACGCTTGATTTTAATTGGTCAATCCATTGCTCAGTTTGAGGCGCAGGACTCCTACGGCAAAGATGACACTCGCTCGTTGGTGGCCAATAGTGCGTTACAGATTGTATTTCCACCAAAGGAGCCCAAGGATGCCAAAGAGGTATCGGAAACACTGGGGTATCTTACGGAAAGTACGGCTTCATATAGTCGTGGTCGTGGAATTTTCAATAGC